>Ga0209640_10000975_pt1 | contig 23517 bp, 24 predicted proteins | sample RifCSP10_1_FD_184018 | JGI IMG/M metagenome (GOLD analysis project Ga0209640, IMG submission 184018) | Soil microbial communities from Rifle, Colorado - Rifle CSP2_sed 10_1 (SPAdes) (version 2) | ecosystem: Environmental > Terrestrial > Deep subsurface > Rock core/Sediment | place: Rifle... | reverse complement strand
GGGGGCGTCCGTGCACACGATCGTGCGCTTGACCCCCTCGGCCTCGAGCTTTCGCGTGATCTCGGGAACGCCGATCAGCCCGGCGGGATCCTGCCCCCCGGTCATGGCGACGGTCGAGTTGTAGAGGAGCTTGAACGTGACGCTCACGCCCGCGGCGACGCACGCCTGCACGCAGAGCTGCGCCGAGTGGAAGAACGTCCCGTCGCCCACGTTCTGGAACAGGTGGCCGCCGCCCTGGGCAAAGGACTGCCCGATCCACTGCGCGCCCTCGCCGCCCATCTGCGTCAGCCCGGTGACCGCGCTGTCCTGCCGGTCCATCATCCCCACGAGCCCGTGGCAGCCGATCCCGCCGCCGGCGAGCGATCCCTCGGGGACGACGGTCGAGCGGTTGTGCGGGCAGCCGCTGCAGAAGTAGGCCAGGCGGCGGACCGGGAGGGCGGGGAGCGAGATCGCCGGGGCCGCTGGGGCCTCGCGCACCTCGACGCGAGGAGAGAGCACGCGGCGCAGCGCCTCGGCGATGCGCGGGGCGGTCAGCTCGCCGTCGGCGGGCACGAGCGGACGGCCCCCTTCGTCGCGCTTCCCGAGGACAGCCGGAGGATCGGCCGTCCCGTAGAGCGCGTCCCGCACCTGCGGCTCGACGAGCCCCCGCTTCTCCTCGACGACGAGCACGGTCTCGAGCCCGCGTGCGAACGCGCGCACGCCCTCCGGCTCGAGCGGGCTCGGCATCCCGACCCGGAGGACGCGGATGCCCCGGCGGGCGGCGGTCGCAGGGTCGATCCCCAGGTCGCGGAGCGCCTGGAGCGTGTCGTCGCACGTCTTCCCCGGAGCGACGATGCCGAGCCAGGCGTCAGCGGTATCGACCTCGATCGGGTCGATCGCGTTCGCATGGGCGAACGCCTGCACCATCCGCCACCTGGGGCCGGCGAGCTCCTGCTCGGCGAGGAGCGCCGCGGGCGGACCGGGCTCGGTGTGCTGCCGGTAGGTCCATGGCCGGCCTTCCCACTCGATCTCTGGCACGGTGATCCCGAGCGCCTGGAAGTCCCTGCTCAGGGTCCAGGCCCCGTCGGCGACGTCGGTCACGATCTTCAGCGCGATCCAGCAGCCGGATACGCGCGAGAGCTCGATCCCGAGGAGCCCGAGCCTCACGACCTCCTCGCTCGTGGCCGGGGCGAGCACGGGCAGGCCGTAGGCCCCGAGCACCTCCTCGCTCGCCGAGGGGACGGTCGAGGACTTCGCGGCCGGGTCGTCGCCCACGAGCGCGAGGACCCCTCCTCGCGGGCTGACGCCGAAGAGGTTGGCGTGGCGGAACGCGTCGCCCGAGCGGTCGACACCCGGCGACTTCCCGTACCACATCCCCACCGTGCCGTGGTACGGCGACGAGCGCCCCGGGAGCGGGAGCTGCGAGCCCCACACCGAGGTGGCGGCGATCTCCTCGTTCACGGCCGGCACGAGCGCGAAGTCGGGTCGGTCGCGGAGCTCGGCGATCGCCGCGAGCGCGAGGTCGAGCCCGCCGAGCGGGCTGCCCTGGTAGCCGGAGACGAAGGTGGCCGTGCGCAGCCCGCGGGCCAGGTCGCGCTCGCGCTGCTCGACGATCAGACGCCCCACGGCATGCACGCCGCCGAGCAGCACCCTCGTGCTCGTCGGCCGGAAGCGGTCGGCGAGGTCGTACGTGCGGATGCTGGTGTCGACGCTCGTCAACGCACCTTACCTCCTGCCCTGGAGCCGTTTCACGCGGGAACGCGCCGCCCCGGCGCGGTCAGACGCCCCGCGGGGAGCGGTCGTCGAGCGCGACGCGCATGAGGTCGCGGATCGAGACGATGCCGACGATCCGGCCCTCCTCGACCACCGGCAGGTGGCGGTATCCGCCGTGGATCATCAGCGAACCGGCGTGATCCATCGTGTCGCCGGGCTCGATCGTGTCCGGGTGCCTGGTCATCCAGTCCGCGACCGGAGCTCGCCCGTCGGCGCCGGCGGCGACTGCCTTCATCACGTCCCGCTCGGTGAGGATCGCCGCCACCCTCTCGCCCTCGAGGACGACGGCCGCGCCGACCCCGCGCTCCATCATCCTGGCCGCCGCCTCGCCGAGCGCGACCTCGGGCGTCACGGTCAGCAGGTCCCGCGTCATGTGGTCGGCCACCAGCGCCATCCGTCGATTCTACGGCGCGCGGTAGCGTCCCGCCGTGGAAACGACGACGACGACCGTCATCGTGGGCGCAGGGGTGCACGGGCTCTCCACGGCGCTCCACCTGGCCGAGCTCCGCGGCTCGGGCGAGGGAGTCGTCGTCCTGGAGAAGCAGCGGGTCGGCGCCGGCGCGAGCGGGATCTCGGGCGGGATCGTCCGGAACTTCTACCTCTCGGGCGCCATGAACGAGCTCGTGCGGCGGTCGGTCGAGATCTTCGAGCTCGACCCGGGCCTCTTCGGCTTCCGGCAGGTCGGCTACGTCGCGGTCGTGCCGGCGGCGCAGGCGGCGGAGCTCGAGCGGATCGCGGCGCAGCACGAAGAGGTGGGCTACGCGTCCACGCTCGTGCAGGGCGAGGACGCCGTTCGCCGGCACCTGACGGCGATCTTCCCGGACTGGCGCACGCGGGGCTCGACGACGCTCCTGCACGAAGAGCGGAGCGGCTGGGCCGATCCCACCGCCACGCTCGCGGCCCTCGCGGGGATGGCACGCGCCGCCGGCGTCGAGATCCGGGAGCACGTCGAGGTGACGGGATTCGAGCTCGCCGGCGGAGCTGTGAACGCCGTCGAGACGAGCGCAGGCCCGCTCCCCTGCGACCTCGCCGTCATCGCGCCCGGCCCCTGGGCACGCGATCTCTGCCGGATGCTCGACCTGCCCCAGACCCTCGCCTTCCACTACTGGCAGGTGCGCGAGGGCGAGTACGTACACGCGAAGGCAGCGCTCGACCCGCGCTCGCCGGTCGTCCACCTGGACGCCGACGAGCCGTTGCCGGGGCTCCCGAGCCCGTGGGGGATCTACTTCCGGCCCGGGCTCGGGCGGGGCGCCGCGGTCGGCGGCCTGCCCCTCCCCCTCGACCCGGAGTGCGAGCTCGACCCGTACGGCCCCTCGCACCCCGAGCTCGGCGAGACGACTGCCGGCTTCGACGCGGGCATCACGGCGGCCATGGCCTGGGCCCTCGGCCGCTTCGAGGGCGGGTACGAGCGCTGGACGTGCTCGTCGTACGGCGCGCAGACGTGCTTCACCCCGGACTCGTACCCGGTCGTCGGCTTCGTGCGCGAGAACGTCTACGCCGTCCTCGACTCGAACCACGGCTTCAAGCTGCTGGCGCTCGGCAAGCTCGCGGCCGAGGAGATCCTGGGTCGCACTCGTCCGGAGCTCGACCCCTTCCGGCTCGAGCGGCTGGAGCGAGGCGCCCTCCACGCGGCGTCTTCGAGCCCGTATCCCTGGACCTGACGGCCCGCTCCAGGTTGCCCGTCCCGCGAGCGACACCTACGATGGCGCTCGAGCAACCAACCAGGGTGGAGGTCAGCATGCCGGACAAGATGTGGGGCGGAGAGCCGTACTGGGGTCTCGGCTACGAGTGGGATCCCGACTGGTTCCTCACCGACCGCCAGAAGGAGCTCCGCGCGACCCTGATCGAGCTCTGCGAGAAGGAGATGCGGGCGAACGCCAAGCGCTCCGACGACGAGCTCCTGTTCCCGCGCCGGAACCTGGAGCTCCTCGCCGAGCACGGGTTCCTGGCGCTCACCGTGCCCGAGGAATACGGAGGGCTGGGCGAGAACCACGTCGCCTACTCGATGACGTGCGAGACCATCGCCCGCTACGGGTGCGCCTCGACGGCCATGTGCTACGTCATGCACATCGGCGCGGTGAACGCCGTCATGCTCCGTCCGACCGACGAGCTGATCGACCGCTACATCCGGCCGCTGAACTCCGGGAAGATCGGCACGCTCTCCTACTCCGACCCCGAGACCGGATCGCACTTCTGGTACCCGATCTCCTCCGGGGCCGAGCGCGCGAACGGCGGCTTCAAGGTGCGCAAGAAGGCGTCCTGGACGACCTCGGCCGGCTTCGCCGACTTCTACGTCGTCCAGACGACGAGCCCGGACTTCTCGGGCTACGACGACCTCTCCGTGTTCGTGATCGACGGCGAGGACGTCCAGGCCCAGCCGGCGCTCTGGGACGCGCTCGGCCTGCGCGGGAACCAGTCCGGGCCGCTCGAGGTGCCGGACGTCGAGATCCCCGGCGACCAGATCGTGGGGCCGGTCGGCGACGGCGCCGCCTCGAACGACGAGTCGGTCGACCCATGGTTCCTCATCGGGTCGTCCTCGGTCTGGAACGGGCTCGCAATGGGCGCCATCGACATCGCGAAGCGGCACACGACTCGGAAGCGCCACGTGGACGTGGGCCTGCGGGTCGCCGACTACCCGACCATCCAGGACTACGTGGGCGAGGCGGTGATGGACACGAACGCCTCCCGCGCGTTCGTCCTCTCGGTCGCGCAGGCGATGGACGAGGCCACGGACGACAACACGAAGATCCTGGCGCCCGGCGAGTTCGCCCGCGCCGACTTCCTGCACTGGGCCTGGCAGATCAAGTTCGTCGCGGCGAAGAACGTCGCGCACGTCGTGGACAAGATGCTCCACGCCTGCGGAGGCTCCGGCTACAAGCGCGACATGGAGCTCGAGCGCTACCTGCGCGACGCGAAGGCGGGCTGGGTCATGGGCCCCACGAACGAGGTGCTGCGCCAGTTCGTGGGCAAGGCCGTGCTCCTCGGCTTCGACGCCCTCGACTACTGGAACCAGTCGTACAACCGGCGCGCGGTCGAGAACGAGGTGAAGAAGCTCGACGCATCCGGGAAGCGCGAGCTCGCGGAGCAGCTCATGGCGCAGGCGGCCGAGGAGGAGGCGAAGGCGCCGGTCTCTTAACAATCGGTGTCTGACACCGATTGTTAAGGCGCGGCCGGAGACTCCGTGGGCACGCCGTCGTCACCGATCCGGGGGCTGCTCCCGGAGGACCCCTTCCTCGAGACCTACCTCGTCCGTCCGGGCGGGGCGACGGTCTTCGCCCTGGCGCCCGACGAGCGGCTGACCGTCGTCGACAAGGACGGAGGCCAGGTCGCGGAGGTCACCGTCTTCTCGCCCTCCGGGCGAGAAGACTATGAGAGCATCGGCGCCGCGCCCGACGGGCCGGCCACCGTCGTGAGGGAAGCTCTGCAGCAGCGCGACCGGAGCCTCCTCGCCAAGGAACTGGGCTCGCGAGGCCTCGATCCCACCGCGGCGACGGCGATCCGGCTCTTCGGGGAGTGGTCCCCGCCCGGCTCGGCTCAGACCTTCAGGGCGGAGCGGCCGGTGACGATCGTCGTCGCAGCGCCCGGGGGGCGGATCGTCGACGGCGCGTCGCCTCCGTCCGACCTCCTCGTCGAGGTGCGCCGCGTCGAGCCCCGCCGCTACGAGCAGGTCGAGCTCCCTCCCCCGCTCGCCGAGCCGCGGCTCGACTTCCGGGTCGACGCCGCCACGGCGCTCGCGTACGAGGTGCGCGCCGGCGAGTACATCCAGGTGATCGACGTCGAAGGGAAGCAGTGCTCCGACTTCCTCGCCTTCCACCGCCGGAAGCTCGAGACCGGGCTCGAGCGCGGGCTCGACGCGACGACGACCCGCTCGCTGATGGGACAGGCCTACCCGCAGCCGGGTCTGCAGGGGAAGTTCTACGACGTCGACATGGATCCGCTCGTCGAGGTCGTCCGCGACACCGTCGGCCGCCACGACACCTTCGCCCTCGCCTGTACCGCCAAGTACTACGAGGACCTGGGCTACCCGGGCCACGTCAACTGCACGGAGAACTTCAACGGCCAGGTGACGCCGTACGGGATCGCGCCGCGCAAGGGCTGGGAGGCGCTCAACTTCTTCTACAACACGGGCTTCGACGCGAACATGGTCTTCGTCATGGACGAGCCGTGGTCGCGCCCCGGCGACTACGTCCTTCTCAGGGCGATGACGGACCTCGTCTGCGCGTCCTCGGCGTGCCCCGACGACATCGACCCCGCCAACGGCTGGAACGTCACGCCCGTGCACGTGCGGGTGTACGCGCCCGACAACACGTTCTCGACGGCCATCGCGCACCGCGTCACGCCCGACGCGGAGCCCGTGCTGACGAAGGAGACGAGCTTCCACCCGCGGACGAGCGAGCTGACGAAGAGCTTCGTCGAGTACCGCGGCTACTGGCTCCCGCACTGCTTCGACAACGAGGGAGCCATCGCGGAATACTGGGCCTGCCGGGAGAAGGTCGCCGTCATGGACCTCTCCCCGCTCCGCAAGTGGGAGGTGCTCGGCCCGGACGCGGAGACGCTGATCCAGCACGCGATCACCCGAGACGCTCGCCGGCTCTCGGTCGGCCAGGTCACGTACACGGCGGTCTGCAACGAGACCGGCGGGATGATCGACGACGCGACCGTCTACCGGCTCGGGCAGGACAACTTCCGCTTCGTCGGCGGCGACGAGTACGACGGGATCTGGCTCAAGGAGCTCGCCGACCGGCACGAGCTCAAGGTGTGGGTGAAGCCCTCGACCGACCAGCTCCACAATGTCGCCGTCCAGGGGCCCGAGAGCCGCGAGCTCCTGAAGAAGATCGTCTGGACGCCGCCGACCCAGACCGCGCTCGAGAACCTCAGGTGGTTCCGCCTCACGGTCGGGCGGATCGAGACGTACGACGGGATTCCGATCGTCGTCTCCCGCACCGGCTACACCGGCGAGCTCGGGTACGAGGTGTGGTGCCATCCCTCGGACGGGCCCGCGGTGTGGGACGCGATCTGGGAGGCGGGCGAGGAGCACGGCCTCACCCCGCTCGGGCTCGAGGCGCTCGACATCCTCCGCATCGAGTCGGGGCTCATCTTCGCCGGCTACGAGTTCGACGACCAGGTCGACCCCTTCGAAGCGGGGATCGGGTTCACGGTCGACCTGCGCACCGACGACGACTTCGTGGGGAGGGCCGCGCTCGAGGAGCGCAAAGAGCATCCGCAGCGGGCGCTCGTCGGACTCGAGCTCGAAGGGAACGAGACCGCGGGCCACGGGGACGAGGTGTACGTGGGCCGCCGGCGCGTGGGCGTGGTCACGAGCGGGACGCGGAGCCCGATCCTGAAGAAGAACATCGCCCTCTGCCGGATGGCGGTGCAGTTCTCCGAGTCCGGCGCCGCGGTCGAGGTGGGCAAGCTCGACGGCCTCCAGAAGCGGATCCCGGCCACCGTCGTCCGCTTCCCCTTCTACGACCCCGAGAAGACCCGCCCGCGCTCGTAGTGACGCAGACACGGTTCTACTACCGCGATGCGTCGGCGCCCGAGCCCAACCATCCTCGCACGCTCGGCGTCATCGCGGTGATCGAACGCGACGGTGATGTCCTCCTCGAGCGCCGGCGCGACGCGCCGGTCTGGTCTCTGATCGCGGGCATGGTCGACGAAACGGAGAGCCTCTCGCAGGCCGTGGCCCGAGAGGTGCAGGAGGAGACCGGTCTCACCGCGTCGCGCATCTCCCTCATGGGAACGTTCACCGACCCGGCTCGGATCGTGAGCTACCCGGACGGCAACATCTATCGAGTGGCCTCGTTCGCGTACTCGGTAGAGGTCGAGAGCTTCGACGGCCTGCGACCGAGCGCGGAGTCCGAGGAGCTCCGCTTCTTCCCACGCGAGGAGCTCTCGAGCCTCGCGATGCCGGCGACCCAGCGGCCGATCGTCGAGTGCCTGCTCTCCGGCGACGCGCAGCCGCACCTCGAGTAAGGGGTATGGCTATCGCGCACCTGGTCGAGTCGTTCACGGAGGAGCACGTGGAGGCGTTCCACCGGGACGGCTTCCTGATCGTCGAGGAAGGGTTGATCGCGGACGAGGCGCTCGAGCTCCTGCGCGAGCGCTACCTGCGCCTCTTCGAGGGCGAGTACGAGACGGGGATACGCCCGGACGAGGTCAACTGGGTTCCCGGCCGCGACCCGGAGGACCGCACCCGCCAGCTCTGCAACGCCTGGAAGTCCGACACCGTCGTCGCCGCGCAGGTGCTCTCGGAGCGGATTGGGCGCCTCGCCGCGCAGCTCATGGGCTACCGCGGCGTGCGCATCCTCCAGGACAACGTCCTCTGGAAGCCGCCGGGAACGAAGGCGATCGGCTTCCACCAGGACTCCTCGTACGCGGACTACCTCGTTCCGCCCGAGATGGTCACCTGCTGGATGTCGCTCCACGACACGGAGGCCGACGCAGGCCCGCTCGCGTTCGTGCCGGGCTCGAACCGCTGGCCGAAGTCGCCTCCCGAGCGCTCGCAGTTCCACGCGCCGGACGACTGGCTCGCGGGGGTGCGCGCGTCCGCGCCCACGGGCGCGAAGATCGAGACCGTCCCGGTCGTCGTGAAGACGGGAGGCGGCTCGTTCCACCACGGTCTCGTCTGGCACGGCTCGGAGCCGAACCGGAGCGGGACGCTCGCGCGGATGGCCCTCGTGTCGCACATGGTCCCGGTCGCGACGCGCTTCCACCACGAGCACGTCGACGTGACGTACTCGCGCTACCGCCGCCGCGGCGACCTGTCGCTCGACGAGTCGTTCTTCCCGGTGATGTGGGACGAGTCCGGCTACCGGACCCCCTGGCTCGCCGAGCTGCCCTCGCTCGACTGACGTCAACGGGCACATATCTCCCTCGGCTGCTCGTAGACCGGCTCGCCGACGACGAGGTCGCCACGTGCGTCCCGATCGCGCTGGAGGTGCTCACCGGCCCGCCGAGCGACACCGAGCTCGACCGCGACTGGGACAACGTCTGGCGCCACCTCCGCTTGCTTCCCATGACGGAGGCCGTCTCGGAGCGGGCCCTCGCGCTCCTCCGCGGGCTCGCGCACACGACCGAAGGCGCACATCGGCGACGACCCATCGACTACCTCATCGCGGCCTGCGCCGAGGCCGCCGACGATGTCGTCCTCTGGCATTGGGACGACGACTTCACGGCGATCTGCAACTTCGCGAGCATCGCGCACGAAGCCGAGCACGAGCGGGCGCGGGCCGCAGGTATCTCGTGAGCTCAGCCAGCAAGGACGAAGCGCCGGACGTCGAGCTCGCGGATCAGCTCGCCGAGGAACTCGCGGTCGCCGACCGCCCTGAAGCGCTCGAGCCCGAGCTCGGCCGGGTAGGTGAGCTCGGCGGTCGAGCCGTCCGGGAAGGTCAGCGGCATGACGAGGCGGTCGCTCTCGCGTCGCGTCTCCGGCACGAACGGCTCGGGCTCCTGCACTGCCAGCGACTCGAGGATCGCGAGCGCTCGGTCGCGAGTCTCGTCGCCGGCCTCCGAGCCGAGCGCGACGTGCGCCTGGAAGTCCCGCTCCCCTACCCGGAACCGGAACATCGTGCTCCGCCCGAAGCACTCGTACTCCGCAAGCTCGCCGTCGGCCAGCTCGAGCTCGGCGGGCCGCCCGGGGAACCTCCCCCAGCCGTATTCGAGGAGGATGACGAGCGCTCCGTCGGGTGGCAGCAGCTCTACGGCTCGGGAGCCGCCGCAGTCGCCCTCGACCGCGTTCTCGGGAAGCGAGTACGAGGCGACCGCCACCCGTCGCGGCGAATTGGTCGTGCTGAACCCGGCGACGTGCCAGCCTGCGGGGTAGCGGAAGGAGACGTCGTCCTCGGCGAGCTCCTTCGTGCCTGCGCCGATCGAGCACGCCGTGAGCGCCGCGAGGGCGCCGAGGAGAGCGACTCGGCCGCTCACCCGACGACGCAGGCGTCGTGCGCCGCGCGCGCGATCTTCCGCACCGCACGGACGCGGCCGTTCCAGTCGAGGACGCTCACCGTCCCTCGGCCGAGCGACGGGGAGACGACGCGTCCTCCGCCGAAGGTGACGTTGTAGGAGCCGACGGGCACGCGCGCCTCACGGACGAGGGCGCCGTCGAGCCGGTGGCGGCGAAGCGTGCCGTCATCGCCGCTGGCGACGAACGCCTTACCGCGGGAGAAGGCAACGTGCTGGGGCGGCGCACCGGCGGGAAGGGTTCGCAAGATCCGCCCATCCCTCCCGTAGAGAGCGATCAGCCTCTCGTCCCCCGAGGTCACCCAGACCGTGCGCCCATCGGGCGCGAAGACGACGTCGTGGGCGAGGAAGGGAGGAGCGATCGTGCGCATCAACCGAGGCCGCCGCGGGTCGCTCGCGTCGAGGACCGCGACCCGTGCGGCCTTCGACCCGAGCGCGGTCCAGATCGTGCGGCCGTCCGGGCTAACCGAGATGTGCCGTGCCGGCCCCGGGACACGCGCTCGCCAAAGCACCTTGCCGGCGCCGAGGACGTCCACGGTCACGACCTCCTCCGCCGCGGAGTCGGTGAGGTAGGCGAGCACGGGCTCACCGGCGAAGCGGCGGACCGGACGGCCGGCCGCGTAGCGCGGCTCCTCGAAGCCGTCGAGCTCGGCGCGGACGGAGAGCGACTCGGCGCCGATCAGCGTCACGAATCCGTGCTGGGTGTGCGCCACCAGCACTCCGCTCCCGAACGGGCCGCGGACGTGCTCGATCGCCCGAGGCCCGGGTCCTGTCCGGATTCGACGCACCAGACGCCCTGTCCCGAGGTCGACGACGACGACGTGGCTCTCGAGGTCCGCCGTGACGAGCGCGACCGGAGAGCCCTTCGCGGGCGCCGCGAGCGCAAGCGGGTCGTATGCGAGAGCGAACGCGCCGGCTGCAGCCCCGGCAAGGAACTCGCGCCTGTCCACGCCTCCCCTACGTCCCGCACGGCCCCTGAGGTCCCGCGGAGGACTTCGTGGCTCTGAGCCACGACGTTGTGTGCATGGCTCTCATTCACGAGAAAGCAGCGCTCTTCTCTCGTTTTGTGGCTCTGAGCCACAAACGAGGCGTTGGACCTCCGAGCCGGTCGCGCTCGTATTCCCCGCGTGGACCTCAGGCACGGGTTCCGTCGTACTCTGGGCACCGGATGGGCGCCGGGCGACACGAGCGTGCCCGCGTGCGCGGCGCGCAGCAGAGATCGACGGCCGACCTCGAGGCGCTCTTCGAGGCGCACTGGCCGCGCGCCTTCCGCGCCGCCTACCTCGTCACCCACGACGCCGCGGCCGCCGAGGACATCGCCCAGGAGGCCTTCCTCTCCGCGATCCGCAACCTCGATCGCTTCGACCGCCGGCGTCCGTTCGGGCCGTGGCTGCACCGCATCGTGGTCAACCGCGCCATCGACTGGACACGCGCTCGACGGCTCAGAGCCGAGGTGGAGCTCGGCGAGTCCCAGCCCGCTGCGGAGAACCCCCGGCCGCCCGGCGAGGACGTCCTCGCGGCGCTCGCCCGCCTGCCGCCGGAACACCGAGCGGTGATCGTGATGCGCTACCTGCTCGAGCTGACCCCGGGGGAGATCGCAGAGGCGCTCGGCCTGCCCCGCGGGACCGTGAACTCGCGGCTCCGCCGCGGCCTCGACCGGCTGGGGGAAGAGCTGTGAAGCGCGAGCTCGAGGAGGTCCGGATCGCTGGCGAGGAGGAGGCCCGCGAGCGGGTCCGCGCCGTCGTCCTGTCGGCGTTCGGGGAGCGCGAGCCGGCGCCGCGCTCTTCGCGCTGGCCGCGGGTCGCGGCCGTCGCCGTCGCGCTCGCTGCGATCGGCGCGGCGGCGCTGAGCTCGCCGGGCCGTGCCGTGATCGACGAGCTCCGCGAGGTCGTCGGCGTGAAGCGCGCGCAGCCCGCGCTCTTCTCGCTGCCCGCGCCGGGCAGGCTGCTCGTCTCCTCGGACGCCGGCGTCTGGGTCGTCGAGCAGGACGGCTCGAAGCGGCTCCTCGGGGACTACCGCGAGGCGAGTTGGTCGCCGTTCGGCCGCTTCGTCGTGGCCGCCAAGGAGAACGAGCTCACGGCGCTCGAGCCGGACGGCGACGTGCGCTGGACGCTGTCCCGCCCCGGAGTGCGCTCCCCACGCTGGACGGGTACGGAGACGGACACGCGGATCGCGTACGTCGACCGCACGGGTCTGCGGGTCGTTGCCGGCGACAAGACGGGCGATCGGCTGCTCGTGGCCGGCTTCCGCGGCCCATTCGCGTGGAGCCCGGGCCCCGGCTTCGTGCTCGCCCACACGGGGTCGCGAGGCCGCATGGTGATCCGCGACGCCGAATCGGGCCGGGTGCTCGCCCGCTCCGGCGAAGGCGCGGTGCCGAGAGAGCTCGTCTGGTCGGACGACGGAACGCGACTCCTCGCCCGCGCGCCCTTCTCGGTCCGGCTGCTCGACGGCCGGGGCCGCCGGGTCACCGAGGAAGGGCCTTCGGACGGGACGAGGGCGATCGGGAACGCGTTCCGGCCGGGAACCCGCGAGGTCGTCGAGATTCGACGCGCGGGCACCGGCTCCAACGTCTTCCGCTGGGGCGACGGCCGGTCGCTCTTCCGCGGCACGGGCGTGTTCGACGATCTCGCCTGGTCCCCGGACGGGCGCTGGCTCCTCGTGAGCTGGCCGACCGCCGATCAGTGGGTGTTCGTTCGTGCCACGGGTGCCAGGCGCATCCGTGCCGTCGCGAGCGTCAGCGAGCAGTTCCGCTCGCGCTCGTTCCCGCGGATCGAGGGCTGGTGCTGCGCGCGCTGACCCTCGCCGCCGTGACGGCGACCCTCGCGAGCGGAGCCGCGGCCGGCCCGCGCGGAGGCACTGCTGTCGTCTTCGTCTCCGCGGAGCGCGCTTCGCAGCTCGTCGGGGTCGACCCGGCGACGGGGCGCGTGCTGGCGAGAATCCGGGTCCCGACGGGGCCGCACAACGTGGCGTCGTACCGCGAGCGGTACGTCCTCGTCACGAGTCCGCCCGCCGGCGCCGTCACGCTCGTCGACGCGTTCACCCGTCGTGTCGTCAGGACCTGGCGCGGCTTCGGCTACCCGCACGACGTCGAGATCGCCGGCGACTTCGCGTACGTGACGGACGAAGCTCGAGGAGAGCTCGTCGTGATCGGGCTCCGGGCGCGGAAGGTGCGTGCCCGGCTCGCGGTCGGAGCAAGGCCGCACGATGTCGCGGTCGGCGACGTGACCCTCGTCACGCACGGCGCCGGGCGCGCCTCGCTGACCGTCGTCGACACGAGGCGTCCCGCTGCTCCGCGCGTGATCGGCAGTCTCGCCGCAGGCGGCGCTGCGCACGACATCTCGAGGCGTGCGGGCGCGGCGCTCGCACACGTCACGTACTGGGGCTCGGGCTCGGTCGGCGCGGTCGACTGGAGGCGTGAGCGTCTTCGCTGGCGGCGCGCGCTCGGAAGCCTGATCCACCACGTCCAGGTCGACCCCCACGGGCGGAGGCTGTTCGCGACCGATCACGGCACAGGCCAGGTGTTCCTCTTGTCGACGCGAGACGGGCGCGTGCTGCGCCGCCTCGGGGAGTGTCCCGGGGCCCACCACGTCGTGCCCGTCGGCACGGCCTGGGTCGCGGTCGCCTGCCACGACGCCGACGCCCTCGCCGTCTGGAACGCGCGCACCTGGAGGCGGACGCTCGTCCCGGTGGGCGACGGCCCCCACGGCGTCGCGGTGGCGGTCCTCCCATGAGGGTGCGCCGGCACGTGCTGGTGCTCGCGACGGCGCTGCTCGCGGTCGGGGCAGGAGCTGCTCCGGCCCGCGAGTCGGGAGGAACGCCGGTCGCGTTCGTCGCCGTCGAGAAGGAGTCGAGGCTCGTCGCAGTCGACCTGACCGCGAAGGAAGTCGTCGGCCGGATCGAGGTCCCGAAGGGGCCGCGTAACGTCGCGGCGGCCGATCCCCGGCACCTGCTGGTCACGAGCCCGCCCGTAGGCGCGGTCACGCTCGTCGACACGTTCACCCGGCGAGTCGTGAGGGTCTTCCGGGGCTTCGGCCGACCGCTCGACGTCGCCGTCGAGGGCCGCTACGGGTACGTCACCGACTCCCGCCGGGACGAGCTGGTCGTAATCGACCTCGAGCGTCGCCGGGTCACCTCGCGGATCCGGGTCGCCGGCAGGCCCCAGAACGTGGCCGTCGGAGACGTCGCGCTCGTCACCCACAACCTGCCGGAGAACTTCGTCACGATCGTCTCCTTCGCCCACCCGAGCGGCCGGGGCCGGGTGAGCTTCGGCCGGGTGCGCGTGCCCGCTCCCGGAGCCGGAGACGTCTCCGAGCAGCCCGACTCGGCCTACGCGTACGTGACGCTGCGGAAGTTGGGCGGGCTGGCGGCGATCGACTGGGGGAACAGGGTCGCGTTCTGGAGCGGCGGCGCCGGCTTCGCGCAGCACGCCCAGTTCGACTACGTCCACGGCAGACGGGTCTGGGGAAGCGTCCCGTGGCCCGGCGAGGTCTTCTCGCTCGCGAGCCGCACCGGGCGCCAGCTCCGGCGGCTCGGGGGCTGCCCGGGCGCGGGGCCGATCGCGCTCGGCGGCCGAGCCTGGCTGATCGCGACCTGCAAGGAGGCGGACGCGCTCGCGATCTGGGACACGCGAACGTGGAAGCGGACGCTCGTCCGGGTCGGCGACCGCCCGCACGGCGTCGCGGTGGCGGTGGTTCCGTGAGCATGCCCCGCGCAGCGCTGCTGCTGGCCGTGGTCGTGGCCTTCTCGCTCGGCGGGGGCGATGCACCCGCACACATCTCCGGGGGCACGGTGGTCGCGTTCGTCGCGGTCGAGTCGAGGTCGGAGCTCGTGGCCTTCGAGCTCTCCCCCACCCTGCTCGGCCGCATCGCCATCGCGTCGCCGCAAAACGTCACCACGACCGGCGTCCTCCGCTATCTGCTCGTCACGAGCCCGCAGGCCGGGACGGTGAGCCTCGTCGACTCGTACACCCTGCGCGTCGCGAAGGTATTCCGTGGGTTCGGCCGTCCGCTCGACGTCGCCGTCGAGGGTTGGAACGCCTACGTCACCGACGCGCGCCGGAACCAGCTCGTGGTGATCGACCTCGTCCGCCGGAAGATCGCAGCCGTATTCCTGTTCCGCGCCGTCCGCAGAACGTCGCCGCCGGCGACGTCGCGCTCGTCACGCATGCGCCGCCGAACCCGTACCTGAGCGTCGTCGATCTCGACGCGCCCGGGCGCCCGCGGTTCGGGAGCGTCGACCGTCAGGCGGTCGCAGCCGTCGGAGGAGCGAACGACTTCTCCGAGCAGCCCGACTCCGCCTCCGCCTACGTGACCGGCCGTCGCTCGGGAGGGCTCTCCCGGAACGACTGGGGCCTCGAGGGACCACGGTGGTGGCCGAAAGTCGGCTCGCTCGTCCGGAACGTCCAGTTCGACTACGCCCACGGGCGCAGGGTCTGGGCGAGCGACGCCGCGCGGGGAGAGGTGCTCGCGCTCTCGAGCGAGACCGGCCGCGTGCTCCGCCGCCTCGGCGGCTGCCCCGGCGCGGGCCCGGTCGCGATCGTTCCCGGGTTCCCCTTGGTCGTCGACACGTGCAAGGACGCGAACGCCTTCGCGATCTGGCACACGCGGACCGGCCACCGGACGCTCGTCCCGGCCGGCCGCACGGCATCGCAGTCGCGGTGGTGCCGTGAGAGCGGTCGCTGTGCTCCCCGTTGCCCTCGCCGCGGCCGGCTGCGGGTCGGCTCCCGTCGAGCCCGGAGCCGGTGGCGCCGCGTCCGGCCCGCGAGAGCTCGGTCCTCGGTACGGGATCTCGATCACGCTGCCCGCCGGCTGGTCCGGGCGGATCACGCGTGGCGCCGTTCAAGCCGCGACGCTGCCGCTCGCGAGCGAGGCAGCCGGCTGGGTGCACGAGGACGACGCGCGACGGCTCGCGGAGGACGACGTCGTCGTGTCGCTGTTCGAGACGGCCCCGGAGAACACGAGCCCGCCGATCGAGCGCGACGAGTACCCGCCGCTGACGAGGCCGCTCGCCTTCGAGACGGCGGATTTCGAAAACTGGGACGGCTTCACTGACGACAGCGAGCTCACCGGGCACGCGTTCGGGCACAAGGCGTTCGAGCTCTCGGGCCGGCTTTCGTCGTCTTCGTCTCGACCAGATCGTGGCCTCCCACTCCTGGCGCGCTGCCCGGGCTGAACGAGCTCCTCGACTCCCTCGAGGTCGAGCCGGGCGACTTCTACACGGGCGTCGTCGAGCCGCCGCGCTTCACGCCGCGACCGGGCTGGTTCGTGGGAGACAGCGGGCCCGCCGAGGTCGACGCGGACGGCGAGTTCCTCACCTCGTGGGCGGCCGCCATCCCCTTCGCGGACGACTGGAACACGCTTCCGATCTCCAAGACGCTTCGAGACCTCCCGCGCGACGGGATCGCGATGTGGGTGCTCGCCCAGCGGGACAACCGGTTCGTGCCCTCGCCGGAGGGCGACCGCTGGCATCCACCAGGAGCCCCGCCGTTCCGTCTCTCGGACTTCGAGCACCGGCCCATGTGGGAGAGCCAGGTTCGCGACCTCCCCGAGCACGTCCTCTGGCGGACGATTCGCGGCGAGTACCGCATCGACCTCCGCATCTACTTCGGCCGGCCGGACCCGAGCAGGCAGCTGCGAGAAGAGGTGCAGGCGATGCTCGACGGCCTCGTCCTTCCCGAGTGGGGGCCGTGGGAGCTCGAGCCGTAGACCGCGCCGCCGGCTCCACTCGGCGGAGAGGGCGGCCCAGAGGCCGCCCTCTCGCGGTTCCGCAGGGGAGAGAAGGGCTACGGCAGGGTCGTCTCCTGCGTCTGCGGGTTCGAGTGGCCGAGCTTCTTCGCTCCGGCCACCGCGTTCGAGCTGAGGTTCCAGACGATCAGACCGCGCCGGATGTCGGACTCGTAGATCCGGCCGTTGTACCAGTACGTCGACCAGTCGCCGCCGAGGACGAGGCTGGTCGGGGAGAGCGGCGCCGGATCGGCGAATGCGACCTCGATCGCGTTCGCCGGGTCGGTGAAGTCGACGACCGAGATCCCCGACTGGTAGTTGCCGGCGACGAGCACGTAGCGCTTGTCCGTGGGCACGACGTTCAGGTTGTGCCACGTGCAATTCTCGAACTCCGTCTGCGGCCGCGGGTGGACGAACGAACCGATCGTGTTCCCCGTCTCCGGGTCGACGAAGAACAGGGTCTTGTCGACCTCGGCGCTCGTGGCCTGACAGCGCGCCTGGCCTCCGCCGCCCGGCTCGTGGCCGAAGATCAGCACGTTTCCGTCCCAGGTGAACGCGGCCGTATGGCCGATCGACACGCCCGAGATCGAGCGCGAGTAGAGGAGCATCGGGTTCTCGAGCGAGCCCCCGTCGGCCGGATCCATGCTCCAGACGCTGTACCCGTTCCCGCCGGCGCAGGCCGCCAGCATGGCATCGCCCAGGATCACGCCCGTGTCGTGACACGAGCGTTCGGGATCCTCGGGCACGGGCGTGCTGAAGACTCGGCCGGTCGCGGGGAGCCCCGCCTTGATCGTGCTCCCGTCGGCGAGGGAGACCATGACCGAGGAGATGGTGATCGTGGGATCGGTGCCGCCCATGTCGATCGGGGGGCCGAGCGCGTTGTTGACGACGATCATCGCCGCCGCACCTGCGGCCTGGGCATTCAGCGCCTTCTGCACGAACGTACACGTCCCCCGGTCGACCAGCGCGATAGCGCCCCCCGGGAAGCCGACGAACGACTCGCAGCCGTCGGACGTCGCGCCGACACCGTCATTGACGAGCGCGACTGAGCCCGACACGCCCGCCACGCTCGGCGGCGGCCCGAACGCCGCTCCGGTCGCCGCGTAGGTCCCAGCTGCGGAGGAAAGCGGGTCGATCGTGACGAAGAGCCCGAACGGGTTGCCGGACGGCTCGAAGCGCAGGTAGGAGGCAGCCGCCGGATCGTCCAGCGGCACCTCGACGATGTCGATGCCCTCGCACCCCGGCGACCCGCTCGACGGGCTCGAGTAGACCAGCAGCCGGTCGTTGACGAGGTCGGGCACGCCCGTCGCGGTGTGCGAGCCGCACAGGGTCGGCACGAACGTCAACCCGACCGGGTCGGTGGGATCGCTGATGTCGAAGACGTGAAGGCCTTCCTGACCCGCCGGTGTCGTCACGCCACCGCAGACCGCGCCTCCGGTGGGCGCAGCCGTGTTCCACGAGCGGACGAGGACGTCGCCCCAGACGATCACGTCACCCTGGTTGCCCGTGGTCGTCCCCGCGACGCAGCCGGTGAAGTTCTCGATCTCCACCGGGTTGTCGGGCTCCGTGATGTCGATGATGCGGAACCCCTCGTACGTCCCCTGGAACGCCCGCTTGCCCCAGAACGCGAGGTCCGAGTTGAAGACCCCGGAGCCCGGGCCCGTGAAGGGCACGGCTCGCTCCGAGAACCCCATCGGATGCATGTTCTTCGTGTACGTGAAGCTGCTCACTGCGTCGGAGACGCTCGCGCTCGCCGTCAACGGCAGCGCGAAGGTCAGCGCGACGGCGAGCACGAGTACCACTCGTTTCGCGGATACGCGCATCTGCTCACCTCCCGGTTCACGTGCCGGACAGACGACTCCTGGACACCACAGGACGATCCGCTCTCTCTCTGCTCCGATCGGCATCGCGCGAAGCGGCCGCCGTCCCCTCCTCGCCCCCGGCGTTGACTGCGGGGAGTCTTCTATGAAACGCCCGAAACGTCAAGGAACTCGCGCGCCGACGCGAGGTTGATCAGGCGGTCTCGCGGAAGCGAGACGCGAGCACCTCGATCAGCCCGACAGCCGCCCGCGGGTCGGCGACGAGCGCAGAGACGAGCGCCTCGCGGGTCACCACCAGGCAGCGCACGGGGCCGACTGCGGTGATGTCGGCGATGCGCGCTCCGACCGGGTCGAGCACCTCGATCTCGCCGATCAGGTCGCCGGGCCCCAGCGTCAGCGTGCGACCCGGCCGCTCTACCCGCACGACACCCTCGAGGATGAGCATGAGCTCGGTGCCCGGCTCGCCGCGGCGCATGATCGTCGCCCCGTCCTCGTACTCGCGCTCCTGACCGAGCGCCAGGATCGGCTCGAGCAGCTCCTGCGGGAGCGCGGAGAAGATCCGCGGGTCGCGGACGAGCCGCTCGTAGCGGCCCCCGTGGAAGAGCAGCGGCTCGCCCTCGCCGTAGCGCGCGTACTCGACCTGGCCGAGGAAGAGCGAGTGGTCTCCGCCCCAGTAGGAGCGCACGACCCGCGCGACGAGGTGTGCGAGCGCCCCCTCCACGAGCGGTGTGTCGTGGACGAGCTCGAACCTCGGCTCGACGCCGTCCGCCACGGGCCTCCCGGCGAAGTGGTCCGAGAGCGCTTCCTGCCTCGCCTCGAGCACGTTCACCCCGATCCGGGTGCCTTCGTGCAGGAGGTTGCTCATGCGTGCCCGGCGATCGACCGACACGAGCACGAGCGGCGGCCGCAGGCTCACGGACATGAACGCGTTGGCGGTCATCCCGTGGACGCTGTCGCCGGTCCGGGTCGTCAGCACGGTGACCCCGGTCGCGAACATCCCCAGCGTCCGGCGGAAGGCGATGGCCGGATCGCTCTCGAGGCCGACGCCGAGCTCCAGCTCCTCGGCCGACGGCATCGCGTCGAAGGAGGCCCCGAACGCCTCGGGCGCCGCAATGGCGCTCCTGATCGCGATCTCGAACTCCTCCGGCGGGACCTCGGGGTGTCCTCCCACTGCTCTCTCGGCTGACTCTACTCCGAGCCGCCGACCGGTCGGACCTTGAAACGCGACGGCGCGCCGCCGATAATCGGCGACCTTGGCCGGTATCCGCCCGCATGGGGTGCCTTCACCGCTCGCTTCGAGCGTCCTGACCGCGCCGGCCTTCGCCGACCAGCCGAGCACCGATCGCCGGTGCGTGACGAATCACGCGGGAGGTTGAGCATGGAAGCAGGCAGCGTGCGCGCTGCACGCCTGAGGTACCGCGAGACGGCCATTCGCTGGGGCTTCATCTGGGCGCTGTGGTGCGCGATCCTCTGGGGGGCCTGGTACATCCCGGGCACCGCCCTCTTCTACGAGACGCCGTTCGCCGAGGCGGGGGCGACCACGAACGGCTTGCTGAAGGTGGCTGCGGTCATCACGACGCTGAACGCGATCTTCGTGCTGGCAGCCATGCTGGTCTGGGTGGCAGCGCTCGGAAAGCTCCGCGACTACACACGCACGATCCGGCACAGGAGCGCGTCGAGATGGTTCTTCGCGGGCGCGGTGTTCGGCGGCCCGATCGCCATCTACGGGACCTACCTCGCGATCGCATACGTCGGCACTGCGTTCGGGGCCGTCTCCGCCCTCCTCTATCCGCTGATCGGCGCCGCGCTCGCCCGCGTCTGGTACCACGAGCGGATCACCCGTCGAGCGGCGCTCGGAATCCTCATCGTCGTCGCCGGCGGGGTCTTCATCTTCACGCCGGGCCTGATCGACGAGATCCGGGGAACGGGCTCCGGAGACAACGCGTGGCTCGGCTACCTCGGAGGCGTGATGGCCTTCGTGGGCTGGGGGATCGAGGGCGCGATCGCAGGACGGGCGCTCGACGTGACGGACCCGGACAACGGTCTGACGATCCGCTTCACGGCCGAGAACCTCTACTGGCTCGTCCTCATCGTCCCCATCGCCTCGATCTGGCTCGGGGACGAGCTCTGGGTGATGATGTGGGACGCGATCACGAACCCGATCAACCTCGTCTGGCTCGTGCTCGCCGGGCTCACCTTCGGGTTCTGCTACGTGTCCTGGTACAAGGCGTTCCCCCTGATCGGCGTGGGGCGAGGCCAGGCGATCGCCGACCTCTACGGGATGTTCGCCCTCATCTGGCTGACGATCTTCACGCTCAGCGCACCCGAGTGGCAGTTCTGGGTGGGCGGTGCGATCGCGATCGTCGGCGGCTTCGTCATGTACACGGAGCGGCGTGACGTGCTCGAGGTGATCCGGGCCATTCCGCCCCACCACGCGGAGGCGCCGGCGGCCGCGCCGTCCGCTGCCGGCGGGAAGGGAGGCCGGCGATGAGCCAGATCCACGTCAAGGGTCGCCTGCTGCAGATCCTTGCCGAGAGCGGGGCGCAGTGGGACTACGAGCTCTTCGAGCGGATCGCACGCGAGTACGCCGAGGTGGAGGGCGAGTACTGGTACGACACGATTCGCCTCAACCTCGCCGACCTGTACTCGAGCGGCCTGATCACCGAGGTCGACGAGGCGCTCGATCCGAGCAAGAGCTTCGGCAGGGAGAAGATACTGCTCCGCTTCGAGGTGACGAGCTTCGGGCGTGAGCGGATGGCGCAATCCGATCTCGCGGGGGTGGCGGCATGACGACCATGGCATCGATGCTCGCGGTGAGCGAGTTCTGGGGCGGCGACGGGGACACGTGGCTCGCGATCCTCGCGGTCGTGCTGTTCATCCTGCTGCCGCTCCTCGCGCTCTACCACGCGCGGACGTTCATCAAGAAGCTGTAGGAGAAACGGGGCTCGGCGATGAGCCGGGCACACGGCGAAGGGGTCGGGCCGGCGGGCCCGGCCCCTTCGCAGAAGCCGGCGCCTGCCGGGAGCCGTGCTACCCTCGGCGCTGTCTTGCAACGTGGTTGTCGAGGAGGCAATTGACATGGAGCTGCCGACGCGAACCTCCTACGTCGTCGTCGGAGCCGGGATCCACGGGCTCTCGACCGCGTACCACCTCGCGAAGGAGCTCGAGGCGCGCGGGCTCGGGTCCGGAGCGGACGTCGTCGTCCTCGACAAGGCAGGCCCGGGCGCCGGTGCCTCCGGGATCGCATGCGGCGTCGTTCGCAACAACTACTTCCAGCCGGCGATGAGCGAGCTGATGCAGGCCTGCGTCGAGGTCTGGGAGTCCGACGCCGTGGCGTATGCCTACAACCCGGTCGGCTACATCGCGCTCGGTGCCGCCGTGCAGGAAGACGACCTCACGGCCACGTACGAGCGCCAGGAGCGGATCGGCTACCGCTCGGAGCTGATCGTCGGCGGGGCGGAGGTGGACGCGCACATGAAGGGGTTCTTCCCCGACTGGCAGGCGAAGGGAGTGACCATCTGCCTCCACGAGCACCGGGGTGGCTTCGCGTTCAACATGGAATCGGTCCACGGGCTCTACGGCAAGTGCAAAGAGGTGGGCGTCGCCGTCCTCTCCGGGGTCGAGGTGACGGGCTTCACGGAAGCGCCGGACGGCTCGATCACGGCGGTCGAGACGTCACACGGGACGGTCGAGGTCGGCGAGCAGGTCGTCGTCGCCCCCGGGCCCTGGGCGAAGCGGTTCTGGACGATGCTCGGGCTCCCCGAGACGATCGACGTCCACACGCCGTCCGGCGAGGTCGTCCGCGACCGGCCGATGTGGACGTACTGGAACCTGCAGGAGGGCGAGGTCCGAGTCGACCCGATGTCCTTCGCCACGGCCGACGGCGGCGCTCCTCCGGTCATCCACCTCGACACCGACGCGCCGCTCTACACGGACGAGGGCGAGCTCGTGACGGACGAGCTCTGGGGGATCTACTTCAAGCGCGACCGGCACTCGGTGCAAGGCGGGGCCTCGCCGCTCGTCGTCGACGTCGAGGTCGAGCTCGACCCCTACCCGCAGACGACGGACGTCGACCCGGGCTTCCCCGACCTCTTCTGTGCCGCGCTCTCGCACGCGATGGCGAGGTTCGAGGGCTGCCGCCCGCTGTACAAGCAGGCGCGCTCGGGCGGCGTGGGCGCGTTCACCGCCGACAACTTCCCGGTGTTCGACTACCTCCGCCCGAACCTGTACGCGATCCTCGACTCGAACCACGGCTACAAGATGATCGGCGTGGGCCGCGAGGTCGCGAGCGTGCTCCTCGGGGAGCACTCGCGGCTGCTCTACCCGTTCCGCTTCGAGCGCTTCACAACGGGCGACCTTCACCCCGTCTCGAGCTCGCCCTACCCCTGGTCCTGACCCGCATCGGCCCGGTCCGCACGGGACGGTTCGGCGCACTTTCGTTTCAAGTGACAACTTGTAACTTGCGTGCCTCACGGCCAGGCGCGGAGCCGAATAGCGACAAGTTACAAGTTGTCACTTGAGGGCTGATTCGGCCGTTGTCCCGTGCGGACGAGGAAGACGTCCGGAACGGCACCAACTTGATCGCAGCGCGCGCGACCGCGAGGATGCTCGCGTGCTCCCGCTCATCCTGCTCGGCTTCGCGCCGGCGCTCATGCTCCTCACGCTCGCCCTTGCGCTGTACCTGACCGTGGTCGAGCTGCGAGAGATGGAGCCCCGGCTCCACTTCCTGTGGTGGAGCTGGTGGCTGCTCCTCGTGTTCATGACGCACTTCGTCGGCTACGTGTTCCTGAGGGCCTACGCTGTCTACCGACGCTGGAACACCGCCCGCAGCGGGTGACGGCCGGCCGCCGGCCGAGCCGGCCCAGGGCCGCGGGCTCCGCGACACCCCGCTCGGGAGGATCGCGCTCCTCGCACTCGTGCTCCTCGCGGCGCTCGTCTTCGCACGCACGTGCGGCTCTCGCGACCAGCAGATCGACCAGGACGAGGCGGTCGAGATCGCGAAGGCGCGGGTCGACTTCACGCCCTGCACGGAGACGGGCTGCGTCGTCGTTCGCGCGCTCAACCAGGGGATACCCCCGCGGCTGGTCTGGATCGTCGGGCTGGCGGAGAGCCTCGATGCGAACGGCGATCCGGTGAGGGCGGTGAACTTCGTCATCGACGCGGCGACGGGCGAGGTCGAACGCCGCCGCTGATCGGGCGCCGTGTGTACTTCGCGCACATAGTGCGACGGGCAACGCAGGTACACCCGGACATGGAAACCG
>Ga0209640_10000974_pt1 | contig 23522 bp, 21 predicted proteins | sample RifCSP10_1_FD_184018 | JGI IMG/M metagenome (GOLD analysis project Ga0209640, IMG submission 184018) | Soil microbial communities from Rifle, Colorado - Rifle CSP2_sed 10_1 (SPAdes) (version 2) | ecosystem: Environmental > Terrestrial > Deep subsurface > Rock core/Sediment | place: Rifle... | reverse complement strand
GGCGTCGGGTCGCTGTAGGCCTGCCCGCGTAACACGAAGGCATGGCGGACGCCGTCTTTCACCATGGTCCCGGCAATCTCTCCGGCGTCGTTGATCCACGCGGCCCGCGCGCTGTCGGCCCCGGGGGGTAAAATCACCGTGATCTTTCCGGAAGACCAGAGGAATCCGCGCTCTCCGTCGGCCGTCGTCCCGAATCCGACCGCCTCCCCGCGCCCGTTGAGACACGTCACCCGGGACTCGATCCACCCCGGGGGATGGATATCGGTGTACGAATAGGACTCTCCCAAGGCGGATGAGGGGAATAGACCAAGGGAGAGAAAAAGGAGCAGGAGAAGCGGTTGCCAGGGGGTTGATTTTCGCACGTTTCCGATGAGTTTTCGCATAGTGCCTAATTCAAGAGCAAAATGCGGTCCAACTCCCGAAGAAAAATACAATTGATTTTATTGAGTTATTTCCTGAACGAAAAAAGAGCGCCGAAACAAAAGAGAATAATTTTACCTATTATTACTGGAGGCTAGGAAACATTTTTCCTATTCAGGGATTTCGGAATACATACTTTTGCCGATGGGTGAGAAAATTCGGGCTTGCGGTCAGGCCGCCACAGAGGATCGGGAATTCTTCTCCCCCATCCCGGGGGACATGCCGGCATCCCCGGTAATATCGCCTCCCCCTCCCGCGTTGCCGGTCCCATTCGCCTGGGCCAGGTATCCGGACAGGGGGAAAGGGGTCAGGCCAAACGCGGAGTAGTACGACCCGCTGTCGCATGTGTGCCCCGCGAGAAGCACATCGAGCATGTCCGCGGTGAGGGGGAATTTCTCGTACCGGGAGAAAAACCGCGCGGCACGCCGTATCCGCGGGACGGGGACGCGCACCTTCCGGGCCCGGACACCGGCCGCCGCCGCGATCCGGTCGACCAGCTCGTTGTACGTGAACCGCTCCGGTCCGCCGACGTCGAACGCGGTCGTTACCGTGTCGGGGCGGGCAAGACAGTCCACGATCCCCTTGACCACATCCCCGACGAACACGGGCTGCAGGAAGAACTCGCCGTCTCCCGGAACGGGGAGAACCGGGGTCCGATGCAATGCCCGCCCGAGCTCGCCGATGAACCGGTCCCCCGGGCCGAAGATCCCGCTCGGCCGGAAGATGGTCCAGGCAAGGCCGGACTGCCGGACGATCTCCTCCGCTTTCCCCTTCGAGTCGAAATATCTGCCGGTGCTGCCCGGCGCCGCCCCGAGGGCGCTTACGTGCACGAACCGGGGGATCCGCCAAAGCTTCGCCGCGTGCACGGCGTTCCGGGTGCCCTCCCCATGAACCTTCTCGAACGTGACGTCCTTTCCCGGGACCTCCCGGATGATCCCCGCCAGGTGCACGATCGCATTCGTGCTCTGGGCGGCGTTTTCCACGGACTCCCGGTTGGTGATGTCGCCCGGCGTCACCCGGCTCGCGCCCCGGATATCGTCGGGGATGGTTCCCTCGGAGCCGATCCGGACAAGGAGGCGGGGGAGATAGCCCCTCGCGATCAATGCGCGGCACACGTGCCTCCCGAGAAACCCGGTTCCCCCGGTGACGAGCACCTCCCGGTAATCCAGAAACGGCACCTTTTCCATGTCCATGAGATGCCTCGGACAGGCAGGGGATTCGACCCGGTCCCGCATCGCCTCCGCTTGCCTTTCGCCCCGGCTTTATGGCATGTAACAAGGGAGAGACCCGCTATTCATCGAACCCCCAATGCCGAACCAGGAGGAAGCCATGCCGACCTACTCCTTCGAATGCAGGAGATGCAAGAAAAAATTCCAGGAAATCCTCTCCTTCTCGGAATACGAGGAGGGGAAGCGAAAGTGTCCGAAGTGCGGAAGCAAGGACGTGTTCCAGGTCCTGGAGACCTTCTACGCCAAGACCTCGCGGAAGTCGTAGGGAAAAGACGCCGTGGAGGAGTTTGCCGGAGTCGAGACGTGGCGGGTGTTCCGCATCATGAGCGAGTTCGTGGAGGGGTTCGAAGCCCTCCGTAACGTCGGCCCGGCCGTCTCCATCTTCGGCAGCGCCCGGGCCCGGCGGAACGACTGGTCCTACCGGAACGCCTGCAAGGTGGCGGAAACCCTCTCGCGAAAGGGGTACTCCATCATCTCCGGCGGGGGCCCCGGCATCATGGAGGCGGCGAACCGGGGAGCCCAGCGCGGCAAGGGGCTCTCCATCGGGCTCAACATCCTGCTCCCCGAGGAGCAGCGGGTGAACCGGTACCAGGACAAGTCCCTCCACTTCAAGCACTTCTTCGCGCGCAAGGTGATGTTCGTCAAATACGCCGCGGGATACGTCATCATGCCCGGCGGGTTCGGAACGCTCGACGAGTTCTTCGAATCGCTCACCCTCATCCAGACGGGGAAGATCCGCCGGTTCCCCGTCGTGATGATGGGGCAGGAGTACTGGGGCGGACTGCTCGCGTGGATGCGGACCACGATGGTCAAGAACAGGACGATCGCGAAATCCGACCTGGAGCTTTTCCACGTCACGGACGACCCGGTCCGCGCGGCCGCATTCATCATCCAACACCACCGGGACAGCATCCGGCCGGTCGGCGAGCGGCGGAAGAGGGATCTTCCCCCGGAGGATCCGCCCACCCTGTAGACGCCGGGGTTGGACAACCGTTGCGGGAAGGAGCAGCCGGATGGCGAAGAGGATCGTGATCTACACCACGTCGTGGTGCCCCGACTGCCGGGCGGCCAAGAAATTCCTCGCGTCGAAGGATCTGCCGTACGAAGAGATCGACATCGAGAAAAACCCGGACGCCGCGGAGATCGTCGTGAAGCTGAACGACGGCATGCGGAAGGTCCCCACGCTCGACATCGAGGGGACGATCGTCTCGGGGGATAAATTTCACCCGTCCCGGTTCGAGAAGGACCTGCGCGACGCGGGAGCACTTTAACATCGGGGACGTTCTTAAACTTTTTTATGTCCGGGTCTGTGCGATCCCTTTTTCCCGGATCATTTTCCTCGGGGGCCTCTCCGGGGGTAAAAGATTGAACCTTGTTTCATCCCGGGTGTTTAACATTAAAAAGTTTAAGAACGTCCCCGCAGGAAAGTAATCACCTCCCGGTTGAACTCTTCCGCGTTCTCCGCGAACAGGCGGTGAGGAGCCCGGGGAAGGAGGACGAGCTTCGCGCCGGGGATGCGCCGGGCGATGCGGCGTGAATTCTCCGGCGGCACCAGCCTGTCCCCGTCTCCGGCGATCACCAGCGTCGACGCCCGGATCGTCCCGAGCCGGTCCCACGCCGAATGTCCCACGGCCGCCGCCATCTGCGCGGCGTGCCCCTCCGTGGAAACCGGCTTTCCCAGCCTTCTTCGGACGAACGCCTCGATCTCCTCCGGGTGACCGCGCCGGTACTCTTCCGAGTAGAAGAAGGGGATCACCCGCCGAATCTCCTCCTCCGGGTCGTCCCCGGGAGAGCGGACGAACGCCCGAAGGGTCTCGGGGTCGGGCCGCACCGATCCCTCCCCGCCCGGGGCCGTGCACGCCAGCACGAGCCGGAGCACCTTCCCCGGGTGACGCAGCGCGACTTCCTGGGCGATCATCCCCCCCAGGGACACGCCGAGGACGTGCGCCCGGTCGATCTCCAGGTGGGTCAGGAGGGCCGCCGCGTCGTCGGCCATCTGCGCCGTGGAATAGGGCCCGGGGGGGGTATCGCTGCCGCCGGTCCCCCGGTTGTCGAACGCGACGACCCGGAAGAGCCGCCCGAACGCGGAGAGCTGAAAGAGCCACTCCGAGCGGTCGCTCCCCAGCCCGTTGATCAGCAGGAGCGGGTCTCCCCCCCCTTGCGTTTCGTACTGCATGCGGAATCCGGGGGCCCGGGTGTGCGGCATCGCCTTTTCCCTCCCTCCTCGCCTCCGGCGGGGCGCCGTTCCCGACCGGACGTTCATTCCCTTCCCGGGATGGGAGTACAATACCATCACGATGGATGCGTTCCTCCTGAAACGGATCGTGGCGGAAGCATCGGAGCGCCTGCGGGGCGCGCTCGTCTCCCGGGTCTATCAGCCCCAGGACCGGGAGATCGTCCTGACGCTTTGGACGGGCCGCGAGGAACTCCGCCTCCTGGTTTCCGCCCACGCGGAGCTGTGCCGCCTCCACTTCACCACGCGTCGCATCCCCAACCCGCCTTCCCCCCCGCGTTTCTGCCAGTACCTGCGGCGCCACCTGGCCGGGATGCGTCTTTCCGGGATCGCCGTCGTCTCCTTCGACCGGCTGGTCCGGATGGAGTTCTTCTCGGAGCGTCCCGATGCGGTCCACGACCGGACGGTCCTGTTCGCCGAGCTGTACGGCCGCCACGCCAACCTGATCTACGTGGGAGCCGACGGTCTCATCCTCGAACCGCTCCGGACGGTCTCCCCCGAAGAAAGCCGGATCCGGGAGGTTGCCCCGGGGATCCCGTACCAACCGCTTCCCAAGCCCGGGCGGATCTTCCTCCCTGAGGTCACCGAGGCGGACGCGGAGCGGATCTGGCCGATGGGTTGGGAGGGGCTGGCGCGGGTTCTTCAGAGGGAGGTTTCCGGCCTGGGACAGGAACTGGCCCACGAGGCGGCCGGCCGCGGGAGGAAGAGCGCCGCCGACCTGTTCGCGGCGTTGCGGGAACTGGTCCGTCGCTACGAAGAGGACGACTTCTCCCCGGGAATCGGCATCCTTCCCACGGGGAAGAAGCGGATCCTCCCGTTCCCGTGCCCGGAAGCGGGGTTCGTCGAATTTTCCCTCGCCCCGTCGGCGAACGAGGCGGCGGACCTCTATTACGGGGAGATCGCGAAAAACCTCGAGGATGCCGTTCTCCGGCAACAGATCCAGTCCCGCCTGTCCGCGCTTCTCAAGAAAGAGCGCCACAAGCTCGAGAACGTGGGCGGCGACGAGGAGCGCCTGAAGGAAGGCTTGAAGGGGGGGGAGCACGGCGAGACGCTCAAGGCGAACCTGGTCTTGCTGCGCAAGGGGATGGCCGAGTTCCGCGGGATCCCCCTCGACCCGGCGAAGACCCCCGTGGAGAACATGACCCGGTACTTCCGGCTGCACAAGAAGGCGAAACGGGCGACGGATATCGTGCGGAAAAGGAAGCGGGAGGTGGCCGAGTCGGTCTACTATCTCGAGACGCTCGAGGCGCAGCTTACCGAAGCGTCGACCCGGGAAGAGATCGTGGCCGTCCGGCAGGAGCTGTCCGCCTCGTTCGCTCCCCGGAAGCCGGCGAAAAAAACACCGGCGGCGGTCAAGGCGAAGGCCGTGCCTCCCCAGGTGGAGGAGATTTCCTTCCGCGGGCACACGCTGCTCATCGGGAAGAACAACGTGGGGAACGACCGGATCGTGAAGGAGCTTTCGGCCCCCGACGACCTGTGGCTGCACACCCAGGGAATCCCGGGAAGCCATGTCCTGATCAAGCGTGCGCCGGGCAGGGAGGTGCCGGACGAGGTGGTGGAGGAGGCCGCGCGGCTCGCGGTCCTCCACAGCAAGGCGAAAGGATCGCGCAACGTCCCGGTGTTCCTGGCGGAGTCGCGGCACGTCTCCAAGTTCAAGGGGGCGAAACCCGGGCTGGTGCGGATCGCGAAATACCGGACGATCAACGTGCGATAATTTCAAAAGGAGGTCCGCATGGCCGCTCCCCTCACGACAACCGTCATCGGGTCGTACACCGTACCCGACTGGTACCCCGCCCTGCAGGAAGCCGTCGCGGCCGGGAAGCTTCCCCCGGAGGCGTTCCGGGACGCCAAGGCCGTCGCTGCCCGCGCCGCCGTCAAGGACCAGGAGGCGGCGGGGGTGGACGTGGTGAGCGACGGGGAGATGTTCCGCCGCGACGACAATCGGTTCGGCCCCCCGAACGCGATGATCAACTACTTCGCGGGGAAGATCCCGGGCTTCTCCGGGGAGCTTCGCCCCCGGACCGGCGTCACCCCCGTGGCGCCGAATGCGGTATTGCCGTCACCGGTGGTGGCGGGGCGCCTCACGCCCGTGCCCCTCGGGCTCGTGGAAGAACTATCCTTCCTCCGCCAGACGACCAACCGGCCGGTGAAGATCGCGATGACGGGGCCGCATATGTTCGCCCGCGTCGCCTGCGACGAGTATTACCGGAAGCCGGAGGCGCTGGCCATGGACATGGCGGCGGTGATCAACGCGGAGCTGCGGCGACTGGACGAAGCGGGCTGCGACGTCATCCAGCTTGACGAACCGATCCTCTGGTTCCTCGCCGACGACCAGCCGTGGGGCATCCTGGCGATCAACACCTGCTTTCAGGGGGTCAAACGCGCGAAGAAGGCGCTCCACGTCTGCCAGGGGAACTACAACCCCGACCCTTCCGCCCGCAGGGGAATCCGGATCTTCCCCGCCGAGTTCGCCGCGATCCTCCCGGTGATCAAGGGGGCCGAGGTCGACGTCGTTTTGATGGCCTTCGCCTCGCTGAGGGTGGAGGACATCACGGCGCTGAGGAATTTCCCGGAAGGGAAGTCGCTCGGCGTGGGAGCGGTCGACGTGCAGAGCCACCGCGTGGAGACGCCGGGGGAGGTGGAGAAGACCATCCGCCGCGTCGCCGCGGTCGTTTCGTCCGAGCGGCTCTGGGTGAACCCGGACTGCGGGCTGAACCACCTTCCCCGGGACGTAGCCTTCGGGAAGCTTGCGGCGATGACAGCGGGGGCGAGACTCGTCCGGGAGGCGCCTGCCGCATAAGAGCCGTCGCGCCGAGGCCTGGGGAGGAGGTTCTCCCCGGCGGCCGGAGAATCAATCCCGGGACAGGATCTCCTGGAGCCGAAGGGCGTTGCGGGCCGCGAATCCCTCCTGGTCGTTGTCGAAATAGCCGTAGACCCGCCTCCCCTGCGCGGCCCAGGCCCGCGCTTTCCGCGCCCACACGGCGAGCGTCCCGGCGTCGTAGAGCCCCCGGCAGGGGCCCGCAGGACCGTGGAGCCTGAGGTAGGCGAAGTCGGCCGTGACCTCCTCGGGGGAAAGCCTGCCCCCCAGGTCGTAGATGCAGAACGCGGCGCGGTGGCGGGCGAGTTCCTCCCAGGCGGCAGGGGTGAACCAGCCCGGATCGCGGAATTCGAAGACGTACCGGAAATCCCCGCTCAACGCGCGAAGGAACGCCGTGAACCGCCCGGGGTCGAAACCCCACCTCGGCGGAAGCTAGAAAAGCACGGGGCCGAGCTTGTCCCCCAGCACCGCGATCCTTTGGAAGAATGGGGGAAGGGTTTCCTGCGGGTCGCGAAGCTTCTTCCGGTGCGTGATGAAGCCGCTCCCCTTGACGGCGAAGACGTCCGGGACGCAATCCCGCCATCGCGCGAGCGTGCGCTCCTCCGGCAGCCGGGAGAAGGTGCTGTTGATCTCCCCCGTGGGAAAACGACCGGCGTAGAACGGCAGATACCGTTCGGCCGGCAGGTCCGTGGGATAGAAGGGTCCCTTCCCGTGGCGATACGACCCGCCGGACGCGCCGATGAGAACGGCTTCATCGCGCATCTTTTCCTTGTCCCGGCGCATCGACATAGATACAACCCTCTACCCTCCCGAGGATACCGATGGCCCGGTTCGACGCCGACTACGTTCCCCCTTCCGCGATGACGATCTTCGCCCACTCCGACGACGCCGAGTTCATCGTATCGGGCACGATCGCAAAATGGGCCCGGGCCGGCTGCGAAGTGACTTTCGTGGTTATCACCAGCGGCAACGTCGGCACGCACGACGCGAAGTACACGCGGGAGGCGCTGGCACAAAAGCGCGAGGTGGAGCAGCAGGCGGCGGCCCGGGTGCTCGGCGTGAGAAACGTCGTCTTTCTGGGATACGATGACTGCGAGCTCGTCCCCACCCTAGAACTGCGCCGCCGGCTGGTACGCGAGATCCGGAAACACAGGCCCGAGGTCGTGATCTGCGGCGACCCGCAGGCCTGGTTTTTCGAGAACCACTACATCAACCACCCGGACCACCGCGCCGCGGCCGTGGCGGCGCTCGAGGCCGTCTTTCCCTGCGCCGAGATGGAGCTTCTGTGGCCCGAGGAGGGGCCGGCGCACAAGGTGCACGCCGTCTACGTCTGCGCGACCCATACCCCGAACACCTGGATCGACATCACCGGCACGATCGACGCGAAGATCGAATCGCTCCGGGTCTACGGAAGCCAGGTGGGGGGGTGGGATCCGTCGGAGAGGATCCGGGAGCGGGCCGGCCGCGAGGCGGAGAGGGCGAACCGGATGCCGGCGGAGAACGAAAGCGGCATTCCCGATCCTCATTCCCCGCCGGTCTACCTCGAAGCATTCCGCGTGATGAAACTCAAGGAGTAGAGGCGGGCGCCCGTGCCCCCGTCAGAACGGGTAGCCGCGCTTCCCCTGCAGCCCTTTGAGACACGCGATCTCCCCGCAGTGGGTGAAGCCGTTCCCCAGGATCCCGTTGTTGATCACGTACCCCACCGTGGACGGCCCCAGCCCGAGCGCGGTGAGGTCGACCGGACGGTCCAGGTCCCTGCCCCGAAGCGAGGCCAGGTAATCGTCCGAGGCGGCGTAGACCGCCTGTGCGTATTTTTTAAGCGCCGGCAGGTCGACCTTCACCGTGCGGCTCCATCCGCTCCAGTCCGGGAACCCCGGCTTCTTCGGGTCGAACGAGGGAGGCAGTTCGCTAAGCCCCGTCTTCCCCTCCCACCCGGCGGCGAACAAGGGGGCGCCCCCTTGGAACATCCCGTTGATGACGCCGTCTTCCGAGACGACCACGTGCGCGTACGTCGCCCCGATCGGCAGCGCGACGCCCGGGGGGATCCAGTGGGCGGCTTCCGGCGTCACGTCCGCCATCGTTCCCTCCAGGATCTCGTGGACCGCCTTCAGCTGTTCCCGAAGCAGTGAAATGACGTTTCGTTCCGCTCCCGCCATGGGATTCCTCCTTTCGGCGACCGACGCCTCCCTGGGATGAGTATCCGATGACCCTGGCGCATCCCGGGTTTCGCGTCACCGGGGACATTCCGGGGACATTCCTATCCGGGTGGGGACACTCCCAGGGGGGACATTCCTATATCGAGTTTTGTGTTGAGGAGTGTCCCCCCCCAGCGTTGAGGAGTATCCCCGCCCATCGCTACGCTTCCGGGACTCCGGCACGCAGGGCGCAATGAGCGGCTTCGCGGCCTCGGCCTGCTCCGCCCATGGCACGCCCCGTTGCGAGGATGCCGGCAACCGGAGGTCCCGTGGCGCAGCGGGGGGTTCCGCAGCGCTGGACGGGACGAGGAAGGCGGAAAGAACGTTACGCGTTCGACCGGTTCGTGATCGGCATGCGGCGGTCCTTGCCCAGGGCGCGCGGGGTGATCTTGACCCCCGGCGGCGCCTGGCGCCGCTTGTACTCGCTGCCGTCGACGAGGGACACGACGCGGCGGACGACCTCTTCGGGGTACCCCGCCGCGACCATCGCGGGGATGCTCCGGTCCTCCTCCACGTACATCCGGAGGATCGGGTCGAGGACCTCGTAGGCGGGCAGCGAGTCCGAATCCTTCTGATCGGGCGCAAGCTCGGCCGACGGGGGCCGGGTGAGCGCCCTCTCCGGGATGACGGCGCGGCCGCAGGTGCGGTTGTAGTGGCGCGAGAGGCTGTAGACGCTCGTCTTGAACAGGTCCTTGATCACGGCGAACCCGCCGGCCATGTCGCCGTACAGGGTCGCGTACCCGACGCTCATCTCGCTCTTGTTCCCCGTGGTGAGCACCAGGTGGCCGAACTTGTTGGAAAGCGCCATGAGGATCAGGCCGCGGATGCGGGCCTGGATGTTCTCCTCCGTCGTGTCGGGGGGATAGCCCCGGAAAGGCTCCGCGAGCTCGGACGCGATCGTCCGGAAGATCTCGCCGATCGAGAGGTCGATGCACCGGATGCCCAGGTTCCCGGCAAGCGCGTGGGCGTCCTCGACGCTCATCTTCGCCGTGTAGGGCGACGACAGCGTCACCCCCAGCACGCGCGAGGGCCCCAGAGCCTCCGCCGCGACCGCGGCGACCAGCGAGGAGTCGATCCCTCCGGAGAGCCCGATGATCGCGCCGGGGAACCGGTTCTTGTCGACGTAGTCGCGCGTGCCCAACACCAGCGCGCGAAAGATCTCCTCGTCGTCTTTCGGGGCGGGCGCGGTGCGCCCCCCCTCTTCCTCTCCGTCCACGTCGCAGATCAGGAGGTCCTCCTCGAACATCTTCGCCCGCGCCAGAAGCCTGCCTTTCGAGGAGACGACCATGCTTCCCCCGTCGAAGACGAGCTCGTCCTGCCCTCCCACGAGGTTGCAGTAGGCGACCGGGCACCGGGAGGCGGCGGCGTGCCTCGCCACCAACTCCCTCCTCGTCTCCCACTTCCCCGCGTGGTACGGGGAGGAAGACAGGTTGAGGATCAGCCGCGCCCCCGCCCTGGCCTCCCGGGGGAGAGGGCCGCGGCGGACCCAGATGTCCTCGCACACCGTGACGCCGATGGCGGACCGCCCCGCGGGGAAAAGCATCGGTTCCTTGCCCGGGGAAAAATACCGGACCTCGTCGAAGACCCCGTAATTGGGGAGATGCATCTTGCGGTAGATCCCGCGAATGCGGCCGCCCGAGGCGATCCCGGCGGCGTTGTAATTCTTCCCCCCGGCGTCGCGGTCCACGAAGCCGACCACCGCCGTGACCCCTCTCACCTGCCGGGCGATCGTGCGCCATGCCGAGCGGTTCTCCTCGATGAACGAGGCGCGCAGGAGCAGGTCCTCGGGGGGATAGCCCGGAATCGCCAGCTCGGGGAAGACCACGAGCGCGGCTCCCGCCTCCCGCGACCGTTCGACGTAGTCGAGGATCTTCCGGGCGTTCCCCGCGATGTCCCCCACGGTCGTGTTGATCTGCGCAAGGGCGATGCGGAGCGGCTTCATGGCATCATTCTCCCGGAAACGGGGCCCGGGGGGAAGAGCGAGTGCGCAGGGTGGAAAAAAACAGCCTCCCGGGTATAGTACCCTGTATGCCGCACTCCCTCTATGATCGGAACTATTACCTCCTGAACGGATCGAACTTTCTCTACTCCCTCTACGGGACGATGTTCATCTTCCTCCCGGCGTTCCTCTACACGCTTCACATCCGGGAGGGACAGATCGGCCTGATCATGGCCACGGGGACGCTCGTCTCCGTGGCGCTCAAGCCGGTCAACGGTCTGTTCGTGGACCGGGGCGGGCGCACCGCGTTCCTGGTCTCCGGCGCCCTGCTCGCCTCCGCCTCCACGATCCCGTGGATCTTCGTGCGGGAAGGAGGCGCGCACCTCTACGCCATCCGCATCTTCCAGGGGGCGGCGTACTCCTTCTTCGCCACCGCCTCCTACGCCTACATCGCCGCGGCCGCCCCCGAAAACCGCCGCGGAGAAGCCTTGGGCGTCTTCGGCTTGTCCTTCTTCATCCCCACGGCGCTCGGGGGATGGCTCGGGGAGTGGGTGATCGGGAAAGCGGGGTTTTCCGTGCTGTTCCTGTCCGCCGCCGTCATCGCGTTCCTGGCGGGGCTTTTCCCGCTGGGGATGGAGGAGCCGGATCGATCCTCCCGGCTCCCGGTCCGCTCCCTCCTCGATTTCCTCTCCCGGACGTATTTCATCCCGAACACGGCGTCGTTTTTGTTCGGCACGGCGTACGGGTCGATCTTCACGTTCCTCCCCGTCTTTTTGCTGATCCGGAAGGTCTCCACGATCGGGGTCTTCGTGGTGGTCTACGCCCTGACCGTCGTCGGAACCCGGACGCTGGGACGCAAGCTCTCGGACCGGCTGCCGCGCGAGCGGCTTTCCCTTCTCTGCCTGCTCCTCCTGGGGATCGGGATCCTCTTTATCCCGTTCGTCCGGGGACACGTGGGTCTTGCCCTGGTCGCGGCCGTCTCGGGGACGGGGCACGGCTTTCTTTTCCCATCGCTGTCCGCGCTCATCCTCGACCGGGCGGGGAAGGAGAAAGGAGGGATGGCGATGGCGATGTTCACGGGGGCGTTCGACATGGGGCTCGTCATCGGGGCGGCGGCCTTCGGGTTCGTGGCCGAGTACCTGGGGTACCGCGCGATGTTCTTCTCCGCCGCCGGCTTCACCGCGGCGGGGGCGCTCTTTTTCTTTACCCAGGATCCGTCGTTCCGGAGAGCATCGCCTCCCGGACCCGGGCCACCGGGATAGTCGGCTGTCGGGGCGCCCCGATACCCGTCCCCCCCCCAAGTGCAGGATCGTTCGACGACCCGCAGGAAGCACCGGCACGATATCCGAATGAAGAACGTCGATCGGGACGCTCGCCTCGGCCAGGGGGTCACCCGGCGGGTCGAGCCCGCTTCATTGCCATTTCGCCCGATCGAGCAGCTTCATGAAGTTCCGCTTCGGCTTGTGCGCCGCGCGGACCGACTCCAGGTACCGCGCGAACTCCGCCTCCCGGCCCAGGCGGACCATCAGCCCGCGGATTTGGCGGAGAAGACCGATGGCCGCCCGATACGCCTCGTTGTTCTTGCGCGCGAGCGTCGGCTCGATCTGCTGCCGGTAGACGGGAAGGGCGTCCTCGGGGTGATCCCTCTCCCGCTTGGCCGCAAGCTGCATCCAGAGGTCGTTGGTGCAACCGCCCGCTTTCGCCTCCTGCCAGGCGGCATCGTCGTCCTTCTCCCGAAGGAAGATCCTCACGAGCTCCGAGTGGTCGGCCCGGCCGGACCCTCCCCATCGATCCTTCCGTGTCTCCCGCTTCGCCTCGTCGATCCGTTCGCGCAAATGAGCGAGCGCCTTTTCGCGCCACTCCCCCCAGCGGCCGATCCTGCCCGCGTGGCGCTTCAGGTTCTCATACTGGCCCAGATCCGGCGAGTCCGTAAACCCGGCCCAGGCGAGCGCCATCGCCTCGTCATGCCGCTTCCGGCGGTGATACTCCCCGGCGAGGAACTCCCGGAGCCTCGAATCGGTCCGCCGGGGAAAAGCCTTCAGGCCCCGCTCGGCCCATTCCAACGCGGGATCGTGCTTCCTCGCCTCCTGGAAGGTCTCGGCGATCCGGAGGTAGGCGTACGGGGAGGAAAGGTCGCGCTTCATGACGGCGACGACCGCTTCGACGTCGCCGGTCCGCCGGGCCAGCGTCTCCATGATGTGCGTGATCCGGAAGCGGTTCCCGTGTTTCCCCGGATCGTCCCGGCCCGCATCCAGGGCCGGCACCTGCGCCCACTCGGCCTCCGCCAGATTCCTGTACACGGCCAGTCCCTTCTCGCCGAGGACGTGCGCGTACTTCTCCGCGGCGCCGAAAAACGTGTCCCAGTCCGTGCGGAGCTCCCACTTGAAGAGCCGCCTGGCGAGTTCTTCGGGGTCGGGCTTCGCCTTCCTGCAGGCGGCGTGATGAATATCCTGAAGCCGTTCGAAGATGCCGCCCATGCACCCGTCCGAGTCGTCGATCGAACCCATGGCGTCCTCGACCGCGCCAAGCGCGTGCTCGGCGAGATCGATGACCTCGGCGGCGTGGCCTTCCTTCAAAAGCCCCTCGATCGAGTCGGCCACATCCTCGACGCCCTGCGCGTAGTCGTGCGCCGAGCGGTAGTCGACGAATCCCCCGGTGTCGACGGCGTCGTCGATCGCCTGCCGAAACGTAGCGATGTCCAGGCCCTTCCGCGCCTTCCGAGCGGCTTTCATGAGCAGCCGCTGGCGCAGGCGATCGTCCTCCATGGCTTGTTCCAACAGCATGCCGACGAGCACGTCCTTCTCCTGCCCGGCAAGGAAGACGCGGACATCGTCCATCGTGACGGAGGGCTTCGCCGGCTTCCCGGGCGACGTCTTGCCTTCCTTTCCTTGTTCGAGCCACGCCAGGCCGACGGCCACGCAATGCTTGCAGAACGCTCCATCGGTCCCCACGGGGCAGGTGCACGAGAATTCGACGTCCCCCTCCTCGACCCACAGCTTCACGCGGTACTCCCGCGTACCCAGAACCCTGGCCGTGAGAATCCCTTCGTGCTCCGCGAGAGCGCGGACCTGCCCTTCGGCGAAGTAGTCCTCGCCGCGCTCGAACGACCGCGCTCCCGCCATCCGGCGCAGGGTGCGCCGGTCCAGCGCCTTCTCCAGCGCGCTTCTCCCGCGAGCGGTCATGGCGATCCTCCGCACCACGATGCCGATGTGCCGCCGGGGGCGGAACCGGTCGGACCGTGCCTGCCGGCGACCAAGGAGGAGTCCGGGCGGATCACTTGACCTGAGCGGCGAGCCATTCGAGGGCTCCCGACGTGGCTTTCCATGCCGAACGATTCCCATGAACGTAAACGATCGCTTCGCTGTCGTCGCCAAAGCCGTGGTAAGGCGGGAGAGAACCGGGCACTTTTCTCTGGCCAAGCAGGTAGGCGGGCACATGCTTGTTGTTCCCCACGGCCGCCGCCAGGGCCTCTCTCGCCGCCGGGGAATCTCCGGACTTCCGAAAATCCAGCAACGCCCTCGAATAGGCCCAGGAGGCCATGGCGTCACCCTTGTATTGCTTAAACAAAGCTTCGGCCTCCCCGTCGCGGCCCAGCACGATCAGGCGGGGCATGAGCATGTCACGAATGCCCTGATTGTCGTTGGGATTGAGCCGCAGCATGTCCTTGTAATGTTCGACGGCTTCCTCGCGCCGGCCGGCTTCCCAAAGGCACTGCGCCAGCCCCGCCCGGGCGCGCATGTAAGGACGGGTTCCCAGGAACCCCCAGAAATGGCCCTCGTACTCCCTGAAGTCCTGCTCCCCGATGGCGCGCTCGCCCGCCTCGACGCCCTTGCGATACAGCGCGATGGCCTCCCCAAGGGTTTCCGCCGCTTCCTCCGCCAGGAGCACGAAGGCGTCGGCGCAGTCGGGGGAGATTTCCAGCGCTTTGAGGGCAAGCGCCACCCGCCGCCCGGGGCTCGACGTTTCCCAGGCATCGTACATCAGGGCCTGCGCCCGTCCGACGGCGTCATCCTTTCCGCCGCCGAAAAAACCGGCCGTCATTCCCTCCATGGCGCGGCGGTCCGGCAGTGCGGGTATCCCGGGAACGTCCTTCTTTTGCTTCTTCGCTTTTTGTCGCGTGGCCCGCTTTTTCCCGCCGCCCGATCCTTTCTTCCCGCTCATGCTCCCCCCTCCGGCTCATCGGCATGGATCTTTCCTCTCGCCCCCGGTAGGCATCACCCCAGCACCTCGATCAGTTCGGCGACCACATGTACCTCGTCCTCGCGTGCTTCCGTTAGAACGATCGGCGCGAATTCCGGGTTCTCCGGAACGAGGCGGATCTCGGTGTGCCGCCAGCCTCCCATGCCGTCGCTTACCTTCTCGCTCCTGTACCGCTTGACCGTGTAGCTGCCCCCCGTCTCCGGGTCCTGGATATCGCGGTGCTGGACGAGAACGGTGCGCCCCTGCCGGGATCCCTCCACGGGGCCGCGAAAGAGGCACCACGCTCCATCGGGAACCCGCGGCTCCAGGGAACGGCCGACGACCTGCGCGACGAACATCCCGGGGCGCAGTTTCCGGGCGACCGGAATCTCCGCCCACCCGTCGGGCTCGACCGTCTGCACGTCGCCGAATGCTCCGGCGGCGGCCTTGAGCGAAAGGAGGGGAACGCAGGTGCGGTACTTGTCTTCCTCCTGCGGAGTGACCCGGCGGAAGGGAAGGAGGTCCGCCGGCACGGCCTCTGCGCGGGCGTCGCGCGCCGGTACCGCCTCTTCCGCCCAATCCCGTCCCAGGAGCTCGGCCTGTTCCAGCACGGTCCGGGTCGCCTGCTCCTCCTTGTCCGGCGGATAGCCGTGCTTGCGGAGAACACGCTTCACCATGATCCGCAGCTTCGCGCGGACGCTCTCCTTGACGGTCCAGTCGATCGTGACGTTTTTGCGGACCGTCTCCACCAGCTCCCGGGCGATCGTTCGCAGCGTCTCGTCCCCCAGCACCTGGACGGCGCTGTCGTTGGTCTCCAGCGCGTCGTAAAACGCGACCTCCTCCTCCGCGAGACCGAGCTTCTCGCCCCGGCGGTCCGCCGCTTGCATCTCCCGGGCCAGGGCGATGAGCTCCTCGATCACCTGGGCGGTCTCGACGGCGCGGTTCCGGTACGCCCGGATGGAGCGCTCCAGCATCCCTGCGAACGAGCGCCCCTGCACAAGGTTCTTCCGGGAGCGCGTCCGGACCTCCTCGTTCAGGAGCTTGCGCAGCAGCTCGACCGCAAGGTTCTTCTGCGGCATCCCCCGGACTTCGGCGAGAAATTCGTCGGAGAGGATCGAAATGTCCGGCTTTTTGAGGCCGGCGGCGGCGAACAAGTCGATGACCTGATCCGAGGCAACCGCCTTCGAAACAAGTTGCCGGATCGCGTGGTCGAGGTCTTCTTCCGGCTTCGGACCCGGCGCGCCGGACTTGGCAAGCGCCGCGCGAACCGCCTGGAAAAAGGACACGTCGGCGCGGATTTCAAGCGCCTGCTCGTGCGGGACCGCAAGGGCGAAGGCTTGCGAGAGCTCCGTGACGGCCGCAAGAAGGCGATCCTTGCCGTCCGGCTGGGCGAGGATGTGCTCCTGGGCCGGCGGCAGGAGCGCAAGCCGGTCGACCGGCGCGCCTCCCGTCCAGCGCGACCGGTCGAACCCGTGGAAGAGCCCGCAGCAAATCTCGTATTTTTCCCGCAGGACCGCGACCGCCTCTTCCTGGTCGATGGCGGTCTGGCCGGCGCCGCCGCTCTCCGTGTAGTCGGCGAGCGCCCGCCGAAGCTGATCCGCAAGTCCGAGGTAGTCCACGACCAGCCCGCCGGGCTTGTCCCGGAAGACGCGGTTCACGCGGGCGATGGCCTGCATCAGTCCGTGTCCCCGCATCGGTTTGTCCACATACATCGTGTGCAGGCAGGGCGCATCAAAACCGGTGAGCCACATGTCGCGGACGACCACCAGCTTCATCGGATCGGCGGGGTCCCGGAACCGGTTGGCCAGCGCCTCCCGCCGGGATTTGTTGCGGATGTGCTGCTGCCATTCCAGCGGGTCGGACGGGGAACCGGTCATCACGACCTTGCCGACGCCCCCGGCGTCGTCCTCGTCGTGCCAGTCGGGACGTATCGCCACGATGGCGTCGTAGAGATCCACGCAGATTCGGCGGCTCATGCAGACGATCATGGCCTTGCCGTCCATCGCCTCCAACCGCCCCTCGAAGTGGTTCACGAGGTCCCGGGCGATGAGGCGGATCCGCTTCTCCGTGCCGACCACGGCTTCCAGCGCCGCCCACTTCGTCTTGAGCCTCTCCTTGTGCGCCTCCTCCTCGCCCTCGGTGATCTCCTCGAACTCCTCGTCCAGGCGCGGCTTCTCCGCCTCGTCGAGTTCCAGCCTGGCGAGGCGGCTCTCGTAGTAGATCGGGACGGTCGCGCCGTCCCGGACGGCCCGCTGGATGTCGTAGATGCTGATGTAGTCCCCGAAAACCGCACGCGTGTTCTTGTCCGTCAGCTCGATGGGGGTCCCGGTGAATCCGATGAACGAGGCGTTCGGAACCGCTTCCCGCATGTGGCGCGCGAACCCGTCGAGGAAGTCGTACTGGCTGCGGTGGGCCTCGTCGGCGATGACCACGATGTTCCGCCGGTCGGAGAGCTTCGGGAAATCGTCGCCTTTCCGTTCCGGAAAGAACTTCTGGATCGTCGTGAAGACGACTCCTCCGCTGGCCACCTTGAGAAGTTCCCGCAGATGGGCCCGATCCGCGGCCTGCACCGGTTTCTGCCGGAGGAGCTCATGGCAGCGCGCGAAGGTTCCGAAGAGCTGGTCGTCCAGGTCGTTCCGGTCCGTGATGGCCACCAGCGTGGGATTCTCCATCGCCGGGTGGAGGATGATCCTTCCGGCGTAGAAGGCCATGGTGAGGCTCTTTCCGGAGCCCTGGGTATGCCAGACCACTCCGCACCGCCTGTCCCCGCCCGGCCGTGAGGCGTCGACCGTGGCTTCGACCGCCCGGGTCACGGCATGGAACTGGTGGTATCCGGCAAGTTTCTTGAGGAGCAGTCCACCGGCCTCTTCCTCAAAGACAATGAAGTGCCGGACAAACCGCAGGAACCGGTTCGGCTGGAACGCTCCCTTGATGAGAACCTCGAGCTGCGGAATGGACGCCGGAGCCGGTTCCTCTCCCTCGATGGTCCGCCACGGCAGGAACCACTCCCGGTTCGCCGTGAGCGACCCGATCCGCGCCCCCAGCCCGTCGGAGACCACCAGCGCCTCGTTGAAGGCGAAGAGCGACGGGACCTGCCGCTTATAGGTCTGCAGCTGGTTGAACGCGGACCAGATGGTCGCGTTCTCGTCGGCGGGGTTCTTGAGCTCGATCACGCCGATGGGCAGGCCGTTGAGAAAGAGGACGATGTCCGGGCGGCGGTTGTGCTGACCTTCGACGACCGTGAACTGGTTCACCGCCAGCCAGTCGTTACTGTCCGGGTCCTCGAAGTCGACCAGCCGCGCCTTGTCGTGGACGATCCGCCCATCCGAGCGGTACTCGACGCCCACGCCGTCCACCAGCATCCGGTGGAAAATCCGGTTGCCCTGCACAAGGGAGGGGGAATCCACGCGGGAGACCCTGCGGAACGCGTCCTCGACGGCGTCCGCGGGCACAGCCGGGTTCAGCCGCTCCAGCGCGTCCCGGAGACGCCGGGGGAGAATCACGTCCTGGTACGACTGCCGCTCGGCAAAAAGCTCGCCCGGCGCAATCTCCGGGCCGTGGAGGATGGAGTAGCCCAGATCTCCGAGCCAGGAGAGGGTGGCTTCCTCGACATCGGATTCGACCATGCGGGAGATCACGGGATCGGCGCCCGGACCCCTTCACAGAAGACCCGGAAACTTTGTGACGTATTCCGCCCCGGGTCCATGTAAATGGAGATCGTTTTTGCAACTTCGATTTTTGGCAATCCGCCGGGGTAGTATCCGGCTTTCCGAAGGACCCGCTCCAACGCTTCCCACGTCCCGCCTTCAATGGCGTCAGGGTCCCTATAGGCTGCCTTCTTGTCGAGGGAACCGGGCACGCCGGGATAGGCCTGAACAAGCGCCTTCACGTCCCCGAAGAACCACGCTTCCAGTTCCTCGATCGCCAGTCGATTGACGACCTGGAATTTCCTTCCCCGCCGCGCGGCGGTCTTTGTCACAAAACCGGCATCCTTGGCGATCTCCTCCAGGCGTGCCTTCAACTCCATGCAATCGCTGCGATCCTCGTCGACCAAGACAACGATTCGCCCATCCGACGGCAGCGTCGCCCGGTAACCGCGCAACCGGTCGGGCAACTTGGACAGAAGATCCCTCTTCCCGCGGAAAGTCCGGACCGCAAAGGCAACCGTGTCTTCGATGATCCGCGGCAGGAGATTGACGAGGGCTGCTTCTGCGGACGCTTCCTCAACCAGGATTTCGAGATGCACCCGGTTACCTTTTCCGCAAACCAGAATTAGGAGCTCCTCCCATCTTCGGTCCTCCTGCGTTGGTCAACGGATCCCCCACCTCAAAATAGCCTTCCATCCAAAGATGGCCTAAAGTGGCTCCTTCCCCCACGAAATCGTTGATTCCCCGCATTTCCGAGGCGCATACGCTGCGCGTGAACCCGTTTGCGTCCCGGTAGAGAACGCGAAGCTCTCCAGGGCGTACGCCATCCACGAAGTAGGGGGAATGGGTGGTCACCATGAGCTGGGACGCAGACGATGCCTTCCGGCACTCCTCCGCCAGTTCCGCGAGAAGACGGGGATGAAGATGGTTTTCCGGCTCTTCTATGCCAATCAGTTGGGCGGGCTCGGGATCGTACAGCAACGTCAGGTAGGCAAGCATTTTCAGCGTGCCGTCGGAAGCAAACTTCGCGAGGATCGGCCGTTCGAAGGGAGCGTCCTTGATCTGGAGAAGAAGTCGCCCGTCGGCAAGAAGGTCGGCTTCCACCTTTTCCAGCCGGGGAACCCGGCGGGAAAGCATGGTGAGAATCTGGTGCAAGCGGTCTTCGTGCTGCTCCTTCAGGTATTGGATCACATTGGGAAGATTGTCGCCCGTGGAGGATAGCCGCTCCTGGGGCCCCGCTTCGGGAACACCCCGGGTATGGTCGGCAGTCAGGTACGACAGGTACCATCCCGTGATGAATCGACGCAGGGCGCTTACCCGTGGATTCTTCGCCAACTGGCCCAACGTTTCGACGGCCAACACTTCCGGAGATGCCAGGACTTCCTCGCCCCTGCTGTCACTCTCCTCGGGACTATCCCCCGTGACGACTTGTCCCTTCCCGTCCCGGAAATCGAGGAAGCTGAACGGTCGTCCCTTGCTTCCCCGTTTCCACCGGAGCCATTCCTCGGCAACATAGGGCCCCTTGTTCCTCTCTCCGATCGCGAGGTGATAGGTGATGAGAGGAGACCCCGGCCGCTCCCGGTATTTCAACTCGATGACAATCGGTCCTTCCGCCCCCCGCGTTCGAAGCTCCTTGAAGCGGCCCCGCTTGTCCCAGGCCCGGCGCAGACCGCTCGTAAAGCACTCGGAAAGAAACGCGAATACGTCGAAAAGCGTGGACTTCCCGCTTCCGTTCGGGCCCAGGAACACTGTGAAAGGAGTCAGTCCCTTCATCTCCACATCGTGGAGCGCCCTGTAATTGCGGACCCGCAGGTACTCGATCCGTGGGACGGGACGAGAGACAGCTCTTCGATGGATCATGTGTTCCTCCCGAACAACACTCCGTCCGCTCGCCGAGCAACGCTCGAAGAAGACGAGATCTCTTGCCTCATCATAATACCCATCCCGCCGACGGCCTAAATTCTAGAAAACCTCAGCTCTGGAGCGCCTTCAAGGTTTTTCCCTGCTCGTCCTCCCATTTGAATCGCCATCCGGCATGAAAAACTTGACCGAAAAACCTTTCCCGGAAGCGGTCATGGGAAAATCCCGGCCGCCATCTTCTTTTTTGCGTCTTTGATTCGGATTTCACCGGATAGCAGCTTGGGCAGCAGTGTGTCGCGCAGGGCGGCGAGAATGCTGGATTCCTCTGTGTTCGTGAGTATTTTTCGAAATATTGAGGAGACCGCTTTGTCGAAGCTTTCGATAATAGAAGTCGGCGGCAGAACAACCTTTGCGGCGCTGAAGGTGCTGGTTGTGATCGTATCGAAGACCGAGCCATGCGCTGAATGCACCAAGTCATTAATGGTGTTCCGAAGCTGGCAATACAACGTAAAAGGTGTTCCGCGCTTGCTGGCCAAGCCGTAGCACGTCTGGTTCATCGCCATCTCTCGTCCGAAGAGAACCATACGGCCTGTAGTCGCTCCTCGCGCAACAACCACTGTGCAGAAGGCGGGTATCACCTGCGTGGCACTCTCTTCAAGACCCTTTTCTGTAATAGTCCGTGCCGTCGTCACAAGGAAGGTATCACCGGATTGAGAAACATCTCTTGCGCTGGCCCATAAGATGTGTCCGCCCCAGTAGTCCTCGCGCTCCGTCTTTGGTGTTCCACCGCTCAACAGCGTAGCGTGATTCAACAGTGGCCCTACATCCCACCCCTCCGGAATCTTGCCTAGTTGGGAATCGACGAAGCGGTCGGGGAAGAGGTCGGCGATGGCTTTGGGAAACCCGGGGTCGCGGCCTTTGGCCTTGGCACGGACGGGGTCGAAGTCCACGAACCACGACTTGAAGAGCGCCCGCGCCATCGCTTCCAGCGTCTCGTTCATCCGGCGGTTGAGTTCGATCTTGTCGTCCAGCGTGCGGAGGATGCAGGCGATGGCGCGTTGTTCATCGGGAGGAGGCACTCGAACTAGCAGCGAGTAGAATGCCTCCCGACTGGTCGATGGAATAGCTGAGCCGCTGTCCATACCATTGATGTCTTGCGTCAGCAGCTCGTAGTAGGCCCACCGAAGGTCCATCTCGACCTTCGGTTCAAGGTAAAAGGCTGTGTCGATCACAAAGAAAGGGGCGGAAGAGTAGTGCACGCCCCTGTACGCGCCCTTTCGCCCAATGATCACGCCTGGGTGGGAACACAGCGCTTTGTCGTGCCAGCCGATTGGCCCATTCGTGCCGAATACGCGAAAACGACCACTGGACGTGTCGTAGCTTCGCAGTGCCCGTCCATACTCAAGGGTCGCGAGGTCGCCCCAACGTAGATCGCGCCACTCACCGGCCATTCCCCAGCTCCTTCAGGTTGGCCCAAATCGACTTGTCGAGCGCGGCGGCATGGACGCACCGTTCCCTGAGCGCAGATGGCGGACGAACCAGTTCTGGATCAGTTCGTCCTTTTCGAAGGCCTCGCGCCCTTTTTCGGCGTATCGATCAATCCGCTCGATGGCTTCGAGCATATCCAGAAGGCGCTCCCCGGGGTCTCTCACAACGGCACCGCCTCCCCCAGGATGCGGTCCCGGATCCGCGGCTTGATGCCGCGCTCGCTCACCACATCCACCTCGACGCCAAGGACCTCCCGCAGTTCCACCCAGAGCGCCGCATGATCCAGGAGACTTCGGCCCGGCTCCATCTCGACGAGAAGATCGAGATCGCTGATTTCGTCCGCCTCCCCGCGCGCGACGGAGCCGAAGACGCGCACATTGCGCGCGCTGTGTTTCGCGGCGATGCGCAGAATGTCCTCCCGTTTCTCCCTCAGGATGCGATCAATCCCCATACCCCGGCTCCTCCAGGTCGGCTCGGATGGCTTGGTCGAGGCCGACGGTCGCGGTTCGCGGTCGACGGTTGCACCCCATCCGCAATTTCCCATCCTTTCGTGTCAGGCCGCGTATTTCAGAACCTTCAATTCCGCATCCTCTTCCACCTTGCCCATCACCGCATCCACATGAAGGCGATCGTCCTTCATAAGGAAACGGCCTCTTTGAGGACCCGTTCCTTCATGCTCTCGCGGAGTGAGGCCACTTCCACGATATCCACTCGACGGCCGAGCAGCGCCTCCAGGTCGGCGACCAACCCTCCCGGGAACCACGGGGACGTCGGCCCTTCCACCTCGATCAGGAAATCCACGTCGCTCTTTTCGGTCGACTCCCCCCGGGCCACCGAGCCGAAGACGCGGATATCCTTCGCTCCATGACGTTCGGCGATCTCCAGGATGGCCTGCCGTTTCTCACGGATCAGGTCCGCGATGTTCACGAGCACCCTCCCTCCCGTTTCACAGGCTCTGTTTGTTCCCGGGGCTGAAATCCGCAGGATATACCAGCTTCTTCAAATTCTTCCGGATTGCCGATTCCAGTCTCGACGACTCCTCGAACTGTGCGTTCAATGCGGCGGCGAGCCGATTCATCTTCTCCTCGAACGGCTCGTCGTCCTCCACGGCGGCCTCCGCACCTACGTAGCGGCCGGGGGTGAGGATGTGGCCGTGCGCGCGGATTTCGTCGATCGTGGCGCTCTTGCAGAAGCCGGGGACGTCGGCGTACTTCTTCCTGCAGTCGCGGTCCCCGCGCCAGGCATGATAGGTGTCGGCAATTTTGCGGATATCCTCCTCGGTCAGCTCCCGGTGGACGCGGTCGACCATCGTCCCGAGTTTCCGGGCGTCGAGGAAGAGCACCTGCCCGCGCCGGTCGCGGAAGCGGCTGTTTCTCTTATCCCGGGCGATAAACCAGAGGCAAACCGGGATCTGGGTGGAGTAAAAGAGCTGGCCCGGAAGGGCGACCATGCAGTCGACGAGGTCGGCCTCGATGATGTTTCTGCGAATTTCTCCCTCGCCGCTCTGATTGCTC
>Ga0209640_10000972_pt1 | contig 23532 bp, 31 predicted proteins | sample RifCSP10_1_FD_184018 | JGI IMG/M metagenome (GOLD analysis project Ga0209640, IMG submission 184018) | Soil microbial communities from Rifle, Colorado - Rifle CSP2_sed 10_1 (SPAdes) (version 2) | ecosystem: Environmental > Terrestrial > Deep subsurface > Rock core/Sediment | place: Rifle... | reverse complement strand
GTTATGTTCAGAGACGCTCAGCGCTGGCTCCCGGCGATGTGTCTCTTCCAAATGCTAACGTCGTCTTTGTTGATAGCGACGACAATCAGCTTAAGTTTACGACTGGCTCCAGCGGCACCACGACTGTGGACGTTGTTACCGAGTCGCAGACTCAGACGCTGACTAACAAGACTCTTACTTCGCCAACGATCACCACGCCAACAGTTACTGGTTCTCTTGGAACCAAGACGACTGAGGTTGTAACCACGACCAACGTGATTACAGCTGCAGAGTCTGGAACTACATACTTCCTGAATGCTGCGGGCGGGTTTGCAAGCACACTTCCGGCACTCGCGGCTGGTCTGTGGTTTGAGTTCATCGTAACAACCGCACCGTCAGGAGGTTCCTACACAGTCCTGAGTGCGGCTGGTGACTCGACGAATGAAGAGAATATCTTCGGTCATGTGCTTGGATCCGACGGTAATGACTCCTCGTTCGATGCGGAGTTGACCGGCGGTGGCACAACGATTACCTTCGTTGATGGCGCAGCCAACATCGGTGATCGCGTTAATGTCATCTCGGATGGCACCAACTGGTATGCTACGGCAATCACTGGTTCAAACAACGCGGCTATTACCATCACTGGCTAATAGTTCTAGTTAGGAGGGGAGTTCAACTCCCCTTCTCTCCTCATGAAAAAAACAGTCCGTATTTACGGGATGGCCCGTAATTTGCGCAAGACGCCACTAGCAGAGCCTGGTCAGGAAATCTGGCTTTCCAATAACGAACGCGGCTACGCTTTCAGACATCCACCAGCACTCAAAGAATGGACAGCCTGGTTCAACCTGCACTCTCGTGCTTGGATTGACTCCACGTACGGAAAGAAGAGCCAGTGGTATATAGATAACGCCAACGGCAGGCCGATCTATATGCTCAAATCGTGGCCAGACATCCCCACGTCGGTAGAATTTCCAGGCAAAAAGATTCAAGAATACTTCGCGACCAAGAAAGGCCCTAACCGCTATTTCACCTGTTCTGTTTGTTGGCTTATTGCCTTCGCGATTATGGAAGGCTATGAACGTATCGAACTGTGGGGGTTTGCCCTCACCGACAAGCCAGACAAGAACAGAAAAAACGAGTGCTACAAATACGAACGCCCCTGCTTCTTTTATTGGGTCAAACAGGCTCAAGACCGGGGCATAGAAGTTGTTTGGCAGAAAGAAGTCGATAACTATCCGTTTGAGCCGGGTGATCCAGATGCTTGGGATGGGCCCCTGTATGGGTATGAAACCAAGCCTGAGGAATAAGGATTAGGAATAATGGCCACTACTTACTACGTTCCATCGCCTTCCCCATACGGTGCTCCTGAAGCTGCTGGCAGCTCGAACCTGAATGGACAGATTTTCAGTTCCGCCGCGAGGAATGAGACCGATGATCCACATGGGCTGGGAGCTGGGATCTACGTTAGTGATCCCATAACTAACACAAGTGCTCTAGGCGTACGGTTGTTTGTCTCCACAACCAGCTCTACCGCTGGAACACTGACTGTTAAGATCCAGAACTACGATAACATCAGCGACACTTGGTATGATCTTGACGGCGCAGCGACTGGTGCGCTGGCAGATCCTAACGATGCTATTATCACGGTATATCCTGGCGTCGCTGAGACCAGCTATGACTCAGATCCTTCACCGTCGAACGTCGCCGTGAGCGATCATCTGGGACTTGTTTGGCGCGTCCACGCTACGGTTGCCACAGCGGCTGTCACCTTCTCGATTGGCGCCAACTATCTCGGATAATGTTTCGCATACACGAAGCTGGAGCAGATCTCTCCTTTACACAGGACGATGATCTCATACTCTTTGCTTCCAACTCGCGTCTGACACGCTGGCATAGATTTAAGATATGGCTTATACAAGCGGTAGGTTGGTTGCTGGGGAGACGTCGCTAACCGTTACTGCGATAGCCGTTTCCACAACCAGCATCAATATACGAGAGGTTCTCCTGCAGTCTGATCCAGATAACACAACTAACGTATTAATAGGAACCTCTTCTGCACAAGAAATAGTCCTTACACCGGGGCAGAGTATCACCATTCCTGTTATATCTATGTCTCTAATCTACGCCAAAATGGCATCCAGCACAGGAACGGTAAACTGGTTAGCTAGAGACTAATGAAACAGGTCTTACAAATCAGCGGAGGTTCTAGCGGGTTTACTTCTGGGTCTACCGTTCAAGGTAAATTTAACCTAGAGCGGGTAATAGAAACTGGAGAAACATTCACTATCCCAGATGAGCATTGTTACATCCTTGCCAGATATTTATCCATCGAAGGTGCTGGTGTTCTTGCTCTTGAAGGCGATGCCACAATGCAGGTTATTTAATGGCTGAAGTTAAATTTGCTGAGGGTGCTGCAGCTTCTACACCGTCTGCCGCACAAGTAACCTTATACGCTAAGGCAGATGGCCTATTGTACTCGAAGGACGATGCAGGCACGGAGACCCTGGTAAGTGGCGGTTCCTCCAGTAATCATGCTTTGCTCAGCGCCACACATTCAGACACGGTAGCAAATGCCGTTACCAGAGGTTCTCTTGTTTATGCAAACGCCACTCCAGCGTGGGATGAGTTAGTCATTGGGGCTGCAAACAGAGTTCTAGGTTCTGACGGCACTGATGTTGCGTGGGTTCAAGCAGATCATGGAGCTGCCCTTACGGGACTCGCAGATGATGACCATACACAATATGCTCTTTTAGCTGGTCGGAGTGCTGGTCAGATCCTTACCGGCGGAACAGCAGCTAGCGATGATCTTACGCTTCGCCCAACTTCTGATGCTACTAAAGGAGATGTTATCGTCGCGGATCAAGGCGGCAATGTCATCATAGGTGGTGGAGCAACAGCGTCAGAACTGAGACTGCTGGAACCTTCTGGTTCTGGTACAAATTATACAGCGTTCAAAACACAGGCTCAGGCCGCAAACATTACCTACACCCTACCTCCAGACGATGGTGATGCTAGTGAGGTGCTACAAACAGACGGTTCTGGCAGTCTGACGTGGGTAGCACAAACTGGTGGCACTTCGGTGCAGGAACTCGTATTCACTGCTGCCGCAAACACTCCTCCTACAGCATCATTCGCCACCCCAGACACCCGTAACAACCATCCAGTCCTCGACTTCGATGGCACAGCAGACGAGAGCGCAGTGTTTGGTGCAGTTCTCCCAACCACGTATGCAAGCGGCGGGCTTAGCGTAGACATTTATTGGACAGCCACCAGTGCAACCTCAGGCGACTGTGTATGGCTTGCGGGAATCGAGCGCATGAACACGGACCTCGATGCTGATTCCTTCGCAGCCGACAATACAGCTACATCAACCACCAACGCCACAAGCGGCATCATCACCAAGACAACTATCACGTTTACTGATGGCGCAGATATGGATTCGTTAGCTGCGGGTGAAGCATTCCGATTGAAGATTACCAGAGATGCCGACAACGCCGCTGACACCATCAATGCCACCGATGTAGAACTGCATCGTGTCGTGGTGCGAGAGACGTAGCGATGGCACTTGATTTCAATGGTGCGGACAGTGAATCGGCATCAGTCGCGGCAGCGGCTGTCACAGCAGCCCCACTCACGCTTGCGTGCTGGGTGAATCCCGACACAGTGTCAGGCAACGATGCACTAGTAGAGGTGAATGACGCAGGCACAAATAATGTCTTCCTGCTCTATCTCGCGGCAGGCGTTATTAATGCATTCACATCAGAAGCTGGTTCGTTTTCACAAGCCTCTGCTGGCACAGCACTTGGAACTAATGCATGGTCACATGCAGCGGGGGTATTTGCGTCTGCGACAAGTCGTGTTGCGTATAAGAATGGTGTGGCTGGAACAGAAAACACGACCAGTCGCGTACCTACTGGAATTGCTCAGACCCGGCTTGGAAGTCAGGTTGGAACGAATTTCATGGATGGTAAGCTTGCAGAGGTTGGCATCTGGGCAGGTGCCCTCAACGCTGACGAGATTGCTGCGCTAGCAAAAGGATTCAGTCCTCAACACATTAGACCGTCCGCATTGGTGGGTTACTACCCACTCATTCGTGGAACAGTCAACCAAGGCGGATCGAGCAATACGACGTTAGATCGGTCGCGGTCGGGAAACAGCATGACCGAGGCGAATACCCCTACACTTGCTGACCACAACCTTAGGGTTATATACCCTAACGGCGGACCCTTCTAATGCCTTCTCAACCGAGGTAACATGGCAAACACCCTACTCTCTTCAATCGAGACTCAGGCCAGGGATCATCTGATCGAGTCCACAGCTACGTTCTGGACGTCAGCAGAGATTATTCGCCATGTCAACAACGGCATCAAAGATATGTGGCGCAGTATCGTAGATTTGAAGCAAGAGTATTTCCTTGTTATCGACACGACGAATGTAAGTCTTGCAGCAGACACCAGCACATTGACTGGAGTGCCAGATGGGATCCACAAGGTGTATCTCATTGAACCAAGGGACGTGAGTTCTGATAGCGATAACAAGAATCTTCACTTCGATCCAGTTGATTATAACCATCCTAGAGCTAGAGCAGCTCGCACTCAAGATGCTGTCTCTCCAAGCAACAACCTGCTTTATTACTCTATCGTCGGAGCAGGGGGTCCAATTGACTACGACTCGGGAATTCCGGCTGGAGTAAACATCTCTATCTACGTGCAGCCCCAAGTTTCTACCGCTGTTAACCTTTCGCTCTCGTATGTTCCAGTCCTGCCAACCTTCACGGCTTCTGAAGAGCATCCAATTCCTGGAGAAGCTGACCAAGCCTTGATCGCTTGGACCGTGGCGTATGCCAGAGCGAAAGAGCGAGAAGACAGGATGCCGGATCCAGGATGGCTACAGATTTACAACACCGAGAAACAGAACATCCTTCAGAGCCTTGGAGTACGACAGGTTCAGGAGCCCACGATTGTAGACGCTTTCTTTGAATCTTATTGGGGATAACGTGCTTGTGTGCCAGTTATCAAGATCCGAGTATTTCGGCGCATTCTCTCCTTCGCTACCGCTAATAACGTACAGATAGCGATAGATGACGTTTCCGCAGAGGTTAACGCATTCTTAGCATCGTTACCTAATCTAGGCGATGCTTTACAAACACAGACGACTGCTACTGTGATAGGAACTAACCTTCTTTACGCAGTAACCGTCACCTACGTGGAGACATAAGAATAATGAGTTTACTATCAGCAACAATCCGGCTATTAACTGGCGACGTAAGAGCGCTAGATGTAGCCGTCGTAGATGGAACTGGAAGCCAACTAACTGGTTTTGATCCATCGCGTCCAGCTAATGCTACCGTTGCAACCGTTGCACTAACCACTACGTCTGCAACTCTGTTTGCATCGAACGCGGATCGCAGACAGATTTACGTCTATAACGATTCCAACAGTACCCTTTACGTCAAGTTTGGTGCCACCGCGTCCGCAACAAGTTTCACAGTCCTGATTCCAAAGAACGGTTATTGGGAGGGTGTTCTTAACACGTACACGGGTGTTGTAGATGCAGTGCTAGCCTCTGGAACGGGTAACGCAAGGGTAACTGAAGTTACTAGCTAATGGGTGATATTCTCAGAGTACAAACCTTCGGCGTTGGGGGAGTAAATCTCTCGATTGATCCGCTGAAAATGCAGGACTCTGAAGCTACCCAGCTTCAGAATGCGGAGGTTATACCGGACGTGAACACTGGAGGTATGGGCGCTCTGAGACAGCGTGGCGGGTTGGCTGCGCTGAACGGTTCGGCTATGAGCGGCTCAGTCATCGGCATCCAGGGCTGGCCGCTCAAAACTACGTATACAAGAACGTTGTATGCCTCGTTGCAGAGCCTGGATAACGACTCTACGGCTGGCACTACATGGCGCACCACGACAAACGGGACAAGCTGGTCTGACACTTCTTCACCGTCCGATACAGCGGCCACTGACGCGAAGTACCAGGATGAGGGCGATAACCGGGATGCAAGGCGTATGGTTGCCTTCCGGAATTACATACTCTTTCCTGGTAACAGTTATACACAAGATACTGACGATCCAGAGATAACTCTCTGGGACGGCAGCAACATGTATGTAGTGGTTCCCGTAAGACCTGGGCCATCTGGGAATGGAAGTCCCGCCTTCGCTATCACAGACATGCTTGTGGCGAACGGTAAGATTTACCTGGCCGTCCACGAGCCAGGCGGCACTGCGCCAGACAACGCTGGCCGTGTCCTAAGTCTAAGTCTAGACACCGGGAAGCTGAGCCAGATTGCTACAGGTTTTGCACCATCTGGTGCTGTACCAACTGAAACAGGCGGCGCTCCATCATGTTTGGCCTTTTACCAAGGTCAGTTGTATGTAGGATTGAATCATGAGAACACAACCGATGCTGTTGGGCATGTATACAAGTGCTTTCCAGACATAGCTACAGACTGGACTACAGATGTAGCCACTCTCAGTGGCAGTGTAAGTTCTCTTAACGTATTCAAAGGTAAGCTGTATGCTGGCACGCAATCCTCCGTCTCCAGCGCAGCAAAGATATACGAGCGGTCCCCCACGGCAGGGACATGGAGCGCAGTATTCACCGGCAGTGGCGCTGCGCAGAACGCTTTTGTTGGTAGTTTACATGTGTATGACGGTGCGTTATACGCTGTGGAGTACGATGAGGGCGGTGACACGGACGTTGGTATTATCCATATCAAGCGTTCCACAGACGGTACCTCCTGGGCTACCGATCGCGACGTGGACAGCGACGATAGTGGAGTTGACGGGAATATTCCCGGGCAAATGGTTACGTTTAACAATGGAACCACCTCTGATCTCTACGTTATGTTCCAGTCTACTTCTGTGACTGCGACAGATGGATTCATCATGCGACGTAGTGGTGGTACGTGGACCAAGGTTGATACAGATAACTTCGGACGGTGCATGTCTGTTCTGGTCCAGAGGAGTGCGTAAGTGGCCTTCCTTCTAGCTCAAGCGGGCACTACGCTTTACAAAGTGGACCTCTCTTCAGGGACCGCGACGGCCCTGACACTGCCTACAGGCATCACACTGGAGAGCACGAGGAAGCCCAAGTTCGCCATCCTGAACCAGTGGACCGTGCTGGTGAATTCACCTACGCGCAATCTGGTGATTGATCCAGAGGGTATCGTTTCCCCGCTTACACCCGTCCCACCCACGCACGCTCCTAACGTAGATGAAGGTTCGGGGACCGGTCTGACGGGCACGTACTTTTATGCGGTAAGTTTTATTGTCAAGAATAGTGATGGTGACTTACTTATTGAATCACCTCTCAGCCCTTCTTCACCAAGTATCACGTTTGCGAATCAGGATTGTGCCTTAACGGATATTCCACTGTCACCTGATTCTTTCGTAACAGGACGAAGATTGTATAGAACACTCACGGGACAGACTGCTTCTGTTGATGGGGGGACGCCTACACTTTTCTTCCATGTGCTAGATATAGACGACAATACAACCCTTGATATCAACGAGAATACCGCGGATGCCACGTTATCGCTGTTGCCCTCGTTGCCTGGAACGCTGGTAGCCCCTCCTGGAACGTTGCAGGGACCAAGGCTCAAGAACGTTATAGAATGGAAGTCCAGACTGTGGGCAGTTGCAGATGATCCCTCGTTGGTGGACACGGTGTATGTTACTGACACAAACAAGGTATACACTTGGCCCAACAACGTTGTTGCTTATCCATCTGGGCAGGACGAGTTTGGTGTTGTGGCGTTTGCCAAGCGGAAGAACCAGCTAGCATTCCTGAAGCGTTCCGGTGTATGGATTGTGACGGGAAGTTCAGGCGGCACTGGTATCTCCATGAACAACATTGCAATCCAGCAGATTGCGTGGGATCGTGGAGGTTGCATTGGACCAGAGACAGTTATGACCATCGGCAATGCGGCGTTCTGGCTTGGAAGAGATGGTGTGTATCAGTGGGACGACGAGGTTGGGGTCAAGAACATCAGCGACGAGCGGGTGAAGCCTTGGTTTACGACAGACACCTATTTTAATCGCGCAAGGTTTGACAACGCCTTCGCGAGGTATAATGAAATCACGAACAGTTACGAATTGCACCTAGCGGCAGCGGCTGCATCAACTGAGAATCGGTGGGTCAGTTATAATCTGAATACCAAGTCCTGGTATGGCCCGCATCAGACTGGTGCGCTTACGCCTACACATGCGGGATGGTTGGTGGATGCCGATGGTTTGCCCTTGACAGTTGTCGGAGGTTCAGACGGAGTGTTGTATACCGGTAATAGCTCTAACAAGAGAGATGGCGCTGCAACAGCTATCGACATGGACTGCTACGGTCCGTGGCATACCGGTGGTGATCCAGACCGGGAGCATCTGTGGCTTGAGCTTACAATGCTGTCGAAGATTGAGTCGTCAGGCACGATGACTGCGACGCCTATCACAGGTGGTCTGGATGCTTCTGAAGGAACAAGTATCACGCATACATTGACTACCGGCAGAGAGCGGTTAGTGCGGTTAGGTCGTGGAAGGTTGATGCGACTCCGGTTGCGCAAGAATACTGTGAACACCAGCGCCACAGTTTATGGTTATACCATCCCGTGGCATGCGGTAGGTAGACGATAATGGCAGACGGTGGACGATCACCAGCATCCGGCGCAGCATCTAACTTTCGATACTTTCTTACCAAGCCTTACGAAATGACTTGGCCGCCCTCTGCAGAGCAGTGGGCACAGCTGGATCAGATGCTTATTGAGTTATATGATGCGGGACGGATATTGCTCACAGCGTTGGAAGAGGGCAATGTTATAGACGAGGATACAGGTGAGGCTAGTACAGGAGGCACTGCATCAGCGTGGACGTTTGTTCATAAAACTGAAGATGAAACCCGTAACAATACTAATGCGAATGATGCCGATCTGCAGTTTGAGATGGCTGCTAATAAAACCTATCTTGTTCGAGTGCGATTGTATTTCTTTAATGGCGCAGCAGCTAACGCTCCCAGATGGACTCCTACCGGCCCAGCATCGCCTACTGTTATCAGCCCTGTGAGGGCTAGTATTGGAGCCGCAAATTGGGCTGTTCCACTGATTGGGGCTGTATATCCAGCTGAGCAAACTGTCACCGTAGGCGCTAGTGTGAATGGGTTTGTGTGGGGTGAGTTTCTTATTCAAAATGGTACTACCAGCGGTGACTTTATCATCCAGTGGCGTAGTGCTTCATCCACAGCTGGAAACGAAGTGATACTTCGTAAAGGTTCATACCTGGAATACACGGCCATAACTGGCTAAGTTTAGAGGAAAATATGGCAGCGATTAATTTTGGGGGTTATGGTAACACCGGGTTTAGAAATCCGGGCACTGTAGGCGCGCCTATTCTACAACAGCCACCAACCGGGAGTATGCCGCAGCAGAGGCAGATGTATTCATCTGGGTATGACACTGGCGCTGCTTCTCGCCGACAGCAAGAGCAAGAGCGAGAGCGAATGGAACAGGAGCGTATGACGACGCAGAACGCCTTGTTGCAGCAGCAACTTCAGGATGCTCAAGCTGCGTCGAAACGCCAAGAGCAAGAGTATTTTGACCGCAATTGGAACGCTGGGAATAACCAGAGTCCGGTTGCGCAGCGTGCGATGGCAGAGCTTGCACAAATGCAGTACGGCGCTACGCCAAAACAGCAGATTGGCACGTCAGCTCCAGTCTCTCAGGCTGCGTATGAACAGTATATCCTGCAACAGGAGCTTGCGAAGCAGGAACAGCAGCGGCGGATGCAGGGGCAGTCACGATCCACGACGACGACGAATCGCCCGAGTTTTGATCTCAATGCGATCCAGGCGCTGATGCAGCTGCTGCCGGGGAGAATATAATGGCAGCCACACCTTATGTTTCATTTACACCTAAAGACACCGCTTACGGCAAGGCGCAAGCTCCTTGGCAGATTTATGATCCCGAGGGCAAGGCGGTGGATTATTCTACGGGCGAGACGTATTACGGTCAATATAATCCCGCCGTTCAGCGATATCAGCAAGTCGGTTTGGAAGATTTCCAAAAAGGTATGGCTGGTGGGACGAGCGGGCTTGGTGGATTTGGCGGTGCTCTTGGCAGCCTGGGTAGTATGTTCAGTGGTGGCGGTGCTGGCACAGGTGGTGCGGGAACCGGGGGCGCTGGCGGTGGTGGTGGGAGTATGCCGTCTGGGGCCTTGTCTGCTGACGAAAAGATGGCCCGAGATTCTGCATATGCTAGGGCAAGAGAGCAGGCTGGGCAGACTTCTGGAGCAGCGCTACGGTCGTTGCAGGATCTGTATGCTGGTCAAGGCCTGAGCGGCAGTACAATGGAAGCCGCAGCTGCTGGTCAGGAGATCGGTAAAGGAGAAGCTGGTGTCACGCAGTTTACCCGTGAACAGTATCTCCAAGACTTGAAGCGTGCGCAGGAACAAGCCACAATGCAATACCAGGGTGGCATCACGCAACGAGGGCAGGATGTGGGGTTCATCCAAGCGCTGATGGGCCTGATGGGCGGCGGGGGAACAAGTACGTCAACCTCGCAGTATACAGGACAATTATACTAATGGCTGATTACAACAACGTTATGGATTGGGGCAGTATCCTAGGGCCAATCAGACGGGCAAATCCTGATCTTGAAGCTGAACAGGGCTCGTTTGGTATGCCGTTGCAGGATGCAGGGTGGCGCCGTTGGTTTGACGCCTTGAAGGAAGCTGGTGTTGACCAGATTGGACCTTCGTATGGATTCCGTATGGGCATGTCCGAGCCTGTGTATGAAGAAGTAGAGGATCCGGAGCGTGAGGGTGTCATGATGCCTCAGCGAGCGCCGGGCATATCCCAGCGGAAGTATGAAGTAACGTCCTCCGATGCACCGTCACGAGGGCTTCGCTCAGCATTCAAGAAGGGGTATTAAAGTGCCCAAGAATCCGTTCTACACTGGTGGCGATCCTAACGCACAAATGATTAGAGAGACGTTGTTTCCTACGCCTAGGCCGAAGGTCTATGCTCCACAGATGTTTACTCCTAGCTCAGATGTGCCGTATAATAGAGATAAGTGGCTTACTGTGGTTCCTGGAGAGGGGATTACAGAGGAACTAGAAGAGGATGCAGCGCCTATCCGAGGATTGCAGCAGAGTCTTCAGAGTTCTCAACCTTCTGTTGGATATCCAAGAGATTTTGCTCCAGCAGCGCCTGATCCTGGCGTAATAAACAGGCTGCAGCAAGAGCAAACTGGTCCCCGTGGGATTAACAGAGATGTGGCACAGATGAGGCCAGACATCCTTCTGCCGTTCCTCGCTGGAAGGCAGGGAGAGAGTCAGGAATTCCTTGATCTGGCGCATGAGAAGCTAGGTGGTGGAGAGGCGTATCAACAGCAGACGCAGGCGTTGCAGGAGTATGACAAAGCGCAACGAGGTGCACAGCTGGCTGGGTTTGAGTCACCGCAAGAGGCATCCAGGTATGCCCGAGAGGCTACAGCCCGAGAGGCAGAGATCCCGTTGCTGCAACAGCAAGCACAGAGTGAAGGTGCCCTTGGAGTAGCCCGAGAGCAACAGCGTGGAGCACTTGATGTTGAGCGAGAGCGTCAGCGTGGGGCGGAATCACAGTCACAGAACCTGTTGAATCTGTACCAGTTCTTATCGCCGTCCAGCGGTGTTGCGGGAATGACTCTGCCGAAGGGTGGGGGTTCTATCCGATTCCAGACTCAGCAGAGAACGCCTGCTCCGCTGTTGCGGGATGTGACGGCGTCGAGGAATGCGTTAGAAGCAGCTAGGGGGAAGGCGTTTGGTCCGTTTGGCGGTAGTGCAGTAAGCCAAGCTGAAGCACAGTATCGTCAGGCGTTGGGAGCAGCGTTTGGGCAGGATCCTGCAGATGCAGAGATCAAGGAAGTGGCGATGGCTATCGCGACGCACCCGGAGTTGTCCAACCTTGGGATCAATGAGCTGTTTACCCATCCTAAATTCCAGGAGATGTTTGATATTGATGTGAATGAGACATTCTCGGATGAGGATGTGAATAACCTTGATAGGCTTCTCAATTATGCTCGTGGGGTTACAGGAGAAGATTTCTAATGGCTAACGGCCGTAGTCGGTTTGGTCTAAGGACTGCACCAGCGGAACCTGCTCAACCAGAGGCACCTGGATTGCTCCGGCGTTTCCTGGCGGGTGGAGCTCGCGTGGCTGGAGGTTTGTATCCGGGGGGTGGGCCGATTGGTGCCCTGGCTGGTGCGGGTGGGGAGACTGTAGCCGAGCTGATTGAGGGTGATTTGTCGCCTGCGCGTATCACTGCGGAGGCGGCGATTGGTGCTGTGCCGTTTGCCAAGTACATCAAAGCTGGGAAGGCTGCAGAGTCAGCTATCCGTTCTGGATTGATGAGCGGATCGGGCGAAGCTCTACGCCAGGTGGCAAGAGGTGAGGAACTGGACCCCGGGGCTATCGGGATTGCTGGAGGGTTGGGTGCTGCCACTGGAGGCATCCTGGGGAAGATTATACCTGCTCCTGCGGTGAAACCGCCTGCTCCGAAGCCTGTTGATATGCGGGCGAAGATGGGATTGCCTGCCCGAATCAGCACAACTCAGGTTGCAGATGAGGAGATCAAGTTTATTACAAAACATTCTCCGAGAGAAGCTGAGAACCTTGCGCTGGAGGCCGAGGCGGCTGGGAACCATGAACTAGCAGATAAGATTAGAAATACGTATATCCAGACGGGTAAGGCGCTTCCCACGACTCTTAATAGACAGATACGTTCACAGCAGAGGGCAACAAAGACTGCGGAAGATGTTGCATCGAAGCAGAAGATTGAGCGGGAGATCCAGGAACGTGGATTGAAGCCGAAAGCGCCGTCTATTCGTAAGACGACTTCTGGTCAGGTGCCAGGGGGTCGTATTTCACAGTCTGTGTCGTATGGTAAGCCTAAAGCCGGTCAACGCCCGAGCGATGTTGGGGCGATAGCGAAGGCTATTGGTGTAAAGCCTGCTGATGTTCCTCCATCAGGATCGCCTGCAAGGGAGGTGTTTGACGCGTGGGTAGCGAGGGGAAAAGACCCAAAGACAGCGCTCAGGTTGGCCGAAGAGGGCAGAGTTCCGACGTTGGAAGCGCAGTTGGGCGTTGGCGAAGCCGTGGAAGAAGTTGCAGCCCCGGTGGCAGCGGAGGCACCTCGCGTAGCCAAGGCCGCTCCTGCGATTGCCTCCAAGGAAGTAACGGAACAGGCGCCTAGAGCTGAATTCTTGGGATGGCAGGAGACCGGGGATCCGAATAGTCCGGCTATTCCGCTGTATAACGTGTTTGGTGGAAGGCTTAACAAAAGTACTGTTAGTACAGAGTCCTTGAAAGCAGAGGGGATCGCGATTCCGCATACGCCTCCTGCGCCTGGAGTTACAGCAGGGATTGCCGAGACTGTTCCAGAAGCTGTGCAAGAGCCCGGCCAGTTGGCTAAGTTCTTCAAGAGCCCTGTAGACGTGGTTGGAGAGGCGTATCGGGGAGCCAAGGCTGAGGAGGGGATAAACCCTCTGGCGAAGAGATACTTGGGCACAGCGCTGGGAGCAGAAGCCTCCCGGGCTGGATTACCCTCCAAGACGCGTCCAGAAGCCCTAGGAGCCTTTCTGAAGAAGGAGGTCGAGCCAGCAGTCACAGCTAGGTTCAGAGGCCTAGAACAGCCTGCAGAGGCCGTTACTGAGGGTGTCAAGCCGATGTCTCGGTTTATGCCGGATGAGCCCATGTCTCGGGGGGCACAGCGTACCGTAGAGGATGAGCTAGAGCTGGGCCAGAAGCTCAAAGACCTTGGTGTTGCTCCTGAAGACGTGGGTGAGAGTATTGGCCTTATCGAGCGCCTTCGGAGGCTAAACAGGGGTGAGTCCGGCGCTGCGAGCCCAGAGATTATGGCCAATCTCGCTATGGGCCTTGGTGGAGCGGCTGTAGGCGGTATCGCGGATCCTTTTGATAACCCGGTTCTTAGCGCCCTGGCGGGTGCAGGGGCTGGCCTATCTGTCCCACACGTAATAAGCGGTATCAGAGCACTCGGTGTGCAGCCAGAACAACTAGGTGACGTGCAGACGAAGCTTCAGACGCCGGAGGGCGTAGCTGAGGTAGCCAGAACGATTGGGCGCTCTATTCCTCACCTGCAGCGATTCAACTTCCTGGCCAGTGCTCAGGGTCTTCCTGCCAACGCGGTGGCCGGACCGTACGGCTCAGCATTCATGGGAGCTTTGACAAAAGCTCTCTCAGGTGATCCACGAGGTTGGGCAGCGATCCGTGAACTGACACCGAATAAGTTCTACCGGGAATTCCGGGATGCGCAGACAGAGGCTACCGAACTGTTGCGGTCTGCTCGTGGGGTGGGGCGGTATGAAGCTGCTTCTCCGACAGAGGATGTTCCTGGTGCGTTAGGGCAGGTTCTAGAAATCCCCGCGAAGGCTATGACGATGGGAGACTTGGCTGCCAGAAATATTCTGGAACGTGTCGGGTTTGATGTGGATGAAGCAAGGGTTATGACGCTTACGTCCGAGCCTGAGCTTCCGACGTTGCATAAACTCGCTAACCTACGACGCGGCACGAAAGCTCCGTTCCTGGAAACGCTGTTTCCGTTCGTACGGACGCCTGCAAACATCGCGGAGCAGGGTGCGATGTCTGCACCCGGACTCGGCTTCCTTGTTGAGTCCATGCGAGAAACTCCACGCCCATTCAAGGAGCAACTTGTTCAGCAAGGGCTCTCTGCCGGTGTAGGTGCTGGTGCATACCTCGCAGGAGAAACACTTGATCCAGAGACTGCACGGTACGCTCGGCGGTATGTTACTAACCTCTCTGGTCGGTATTCTCTGCCTGCTGCTCTCGGATTCACTGCTGGTCAAGCTAGTCAGCGTGGTCAGCCGTTATTCTCGCCTGCCATGGCACAAGAGGTTGAAAGATCCCTTCCGCTTCCAACGGCGGAGCCATTCGCAGACTTGATCCGTTTGATTAGCAGTGGACGTGTACCGCGAGGCGCGTATCCTGCCCTGTTCCGTGAGTTTGGCGAAGAGGCGACTCCCAGGTTGGCGCCAGTGGCGCAAGGACGGTTTGGACTTCGGAGGAATTAACTCGGAATGTTAGAAAGATAATAATGACTGCTTGGCAAGACATTCTACTAGAACGCTTCACTGAATGGAGCGCAAATAATCCGGGCATAGACGCATTCGGGCACCTACGGGTATCCAATCCCGAAGCCATCATGACCGTTCTGTGTCAGTATGACAAGGAACCACTGACAATGGAATCTGGTGCAACAGGGTCAGGAATTGTCCCAGAACACAACATCAGCACGAGAATGGTGAGACTTCGTGCGAATGCTGGCACAGGCACCTCCTTCATGCAAAGCTACACGTACTGGAGCTATCAGCCAGGACGTAGCCAGCGTGTTGAGCTGACTGGAAAACTTGGAGCCCCGGTCCTGGGATCAAAGACCGAGTTTGGTTACTTCGACACAGATAACGGATTCATCTACAGGCAGCAAGATCAAGATGGGGTGAGTTTTGTTCTGCGTTCAAAGACCAGTGGTGTTGTCACTGACAACATGATTCCTCAGAACCAATGGAACCTCGATAAGCTCGATGGACATGGCCTCTCTCGTCAGCGTCTCGATACATCGAAGGTGTTCATTCTGACAATGGATTTTGAATTCCTTGGGATGGGCCGAGTAAGGATGGGATTCAACATCGGAGGAGTCATTATCTACGCTCATGAATTCCTGCATTCAAATGTCCTGAACGATAGCTACATGCAGACTGCTACGCTTCCCGTGCAGATACTCCTGACCACTACGAACTCCGTAGCTGAGAGTGAAGCACACTTCAAGGGAGCCCTCGTGATGTCGGAAGGTGGATTGCTTAAGGAACTAGGGTATCTGTTTGCCACTCCGCGTCGAACCGTCTCGGCGGCGAATGGAGTCCGCACACATCTTATAACTCTTCGACCAAAGCTGTTGTTCAACGGACTGACGAACCGAGAGTCGTACGTCACCCGTTCGTTAGACATCTTCACAAAAGACAAGCCGGTGTTCTGGGAACTTGTGGCAGGAGCAAACTTCAGTGTGGCCCCGACCTTCACCGACGTCAACACGCAGTTTTCAGGCACAGAGATTGGTTCTGGTGGGACGTTTTCCAACCTGACGGATGGTGTGGTGTTGCGGTCTGGATTCGCGGTAGGGTCTGGTGCAACGCCCGTGCATGTGCCTCTCGATCTACGCCATCCGCTGGTACTCAACCGTGCTGGGCAACACACGCCGATAGGTTCTTTATCCTTGCTGGTTCAAGGTGTGGATGGTGATGTTGACACACATGCGGCGATAAACTTTACAGAACTGCGGTAGTTCGGAGGAACCAGTAATGATCGATCCCGCTCTTATAACAGTAGGCTTAACAGCTATTAGCGCTGTTGTCTGGACCATACGGCAGGAAGGCCGCATCAACGGGCATGATCAGTTGTTCGATGAGAGGCAGAAGCTCGCCACTCTACGGCATGATGAAATCATAAAGCGTCTGGAACGCATTGAACGAAAACAGGACGACGCGAACGGAAAACACTAATGTCTGTAGATAACGTTATAACCGAGATTATAGAGCGTGAAGGCGGTTCCAAGATGACTAACGATCCTACAGATAGAGGCGGTAGGACGCAGTACGGGATTGCAGAACGCTCTAATCCCGAAGCGTGGAAGGATGGGAAGGTCACGGAGCAGGAGGCTAGAGAGATCTACCTCCAGAAATACGTGGTTGGCCCAGGATTCCACCGCATTCCTCCTTCGCACAATAAAAGCCAGGCATTGCTGGTTGATTGGGGCGTGAATTCAGGTCCGGCGATTGCCATTAAATGCCTGCAGAAGGCGTTAGATGTAGAGGATGATGGCGTGTTTGGGCCTCAGACACTTGCTGCACTGATAACAAGGGATGTTAAACTGATCAACACCACGCTGGTAATCGCCCGTGTGCAGATGGTTGGGCGCATTGTGAGTAAGAATCCAAACCAGATCAAGTTTCTGTCAGGTTGGTTAAATCGAGCGTTGGGCTTCCTAAACTAGGATTGAGGATACATATGCCGGGTCCGAATGAAAGAGCGCCGTGGCAGGCGGCGCTGGAACAGTTACTTACCGCACCAGCTAATTTTGGGAGAGGGTTGTTTTATGACCCTTCCGAACCAATACCGGAGGAAGAAGGGGCTCCGTACGCGGCAGGTGCTGCGGTAAGCGCTGGGCTTCCTTTCCTCGGTGCCACTCGTATGCTACGTGGTGGTGCAAGAGGGGGTAATGCAGCTATGCGCGGACTGCAGGGAGCGATGGGTGCGGAGGGAGCCGCTGCTCCTGCACAGTCCAGAGCACCGGGTATGCAGTTAGTGCCCATCTCACGGAACTGGTCCGGGTTTGATCCAGTCGCTGCTCCTACACAGTCTAGAGCACCAATCATGCAACTGCTGCAGGAGAGGCCTGTTATGCAGATGGATCCGTCCACTGCAGATGTTGAGGGCTTGATCGGACAGTTGAATCAAGGATTGGGACGGGCACAGGGGCAAAGTATGGTCAGGCAGATGCGCACACCACATACCTGGGGAGCGCAGGGCAGAACAGAATCTCTGAGCCCTGGTGCAACGGATATGGCGACCAGGATGTTTAACGAATCTAGGGCGCTTGGCGCACGACAGCCTGCATACAACGAAACAGCTCGCATGCTTCCATCTCTTCCGCCAGGTGTGAATCCAATCGGCTTGGCTGATCTACAACCTAGGAGTATGGAAGAGGCAGCTGCGTTAGCAGCGGAAGAAGTAGCACGGTTCGGTAGACCGAGGAGATAATGCCAGGCGTTCCAGTAAAACCGTTGTTAGGTCTTGCAGAAGCTGCTGGTCCAGCGGTTAAGTCTGCGTATGCTGCTGCGGCAACTAAGTATAGGCCTATCATTGAACAGCTGAAGAACATACTAAAAACACCTAGTACAATAGATCCAACAGATATTGCACTATCCAGCAGAGTGACACCACACAAGGTGAATCCACGTGCAGAAGTCAAGCTTCCCAAAGGCTTCATGCTGCCAAAAGGAGTGGAAGTAAGTAGATCTCCAACCGTGCAAAAGCAACTTACTAAACAATCTGTTTATGAGATTGGAACAGGTGTACAGCCTATACATACCGTACGTTCAGAACGGGTAGGCGTTAAAGCACAACCAGGGCATTCAGGAGTCTCCACAGCGACTCCAACTACTCCGTTGCTTGGACAACGGTATAAGCGAGCAGGAGAAAGCGCCCGGAGACGTGGAACTCTGATCGACCAGGATGTACGAGATATTCGGGCGGCAACAGGCAGGGCGTCAGACGTTGAGAAGTTGGCAGAGAAGTACGGCGTCAGCAAAGCGAGTATACGCTCGATTCTGTCAAGAGCCTCGTACGTCCACGTTAAGTAAACCTGAGCCCACTTTACGCCCTCTGATATGGCGGGGAAAAAGGATTGCTTGACTTTTTTGCTCAAATCTGATAGATTAGGTGTATAGCAAGGGACAAACCACCGGGTACGCTTCCTCGAAACCCCTAACGGGATAACCGAAAGGATGTTGTGAAGACTCTGTTTTGGGATATTGAAACCAGTCTGCAGCCAGTCGCGGTGTTTCAGCTGGCAAATAACGACTGGATCCGTCCGGAAGCGCTGTTGTCAGAACGCTACATCATCTGTGCTTCGTGGAAATGGGAAGGTGAGAGTAAGGTTCACGCGGTTTCAGTACTCGACGATCCGAAGCGATATCGTAATAATCCACACGATGATAGACATGTAGTCGAGAAGCTTCGTGACGTGCTTTCCGAGGCTGATGTCATCATTCACCACAAGGGCGATTCGTTTGATAAGCCGTATCTCAATACCCGAGCGTTGGCGCACAGATTGTCAGCACTACCGCCCATCCCGTCTATCGACACCTACAAGGTTGCTAGAGCTAATTTCTTCCTGAACAGCAATAGCCTGAACTACCTCGGCAAGTTTCTAGGCGTCGGTGCGAAAATCCACACAGGCTACGAGTTATGGCTGCGGGTACTGAACGGCGACAAACGCGCCATTAAAGAGATGGTGCGCTACAATAAACAGGACGTTGTGTTGTTGGAGAAGGTCTTCAAGAAGTTGCAGCCGTACGTTGCCAACCACTTTAACCGGGAGTTGTTAGGTGAGACTGGCTGTCCCCGTTGCGGGAGCCATAAAGTCCAATCCCGAGGCTTCAGCCGAGCGCTGACCCGGGTGTACCGTCGCTTCCAGTGCCAGAGTTGCTCCGGCTGGTTCCGCAGCGTGAAGCCCGAGCCGTTGAAGGCCCGTCACAGAACGATCTAAGAGGTTATGGCCGAAGTAGCTCAGTTGGTAGAGCTGTTGATTTGTAATCAACTGGTCGGGAGTTCAATTCTCTCCTTCGGCTCCATCTTATATCTATTTGGAAGAAACTAATGGAGATCCTGGCCAACATCATTGTGTTTCTCATCTGGGTGCTGGTCGGGATCACCGCTTTATTCACCATCTTCACTGTAATCGCCACCAGAGATCCATGAAATGAAACGAATCATAAGCGCTCTCGTGTTCGGTTGCAGCCTCCTCATTCCTGTGCAAACAGCGGGTGACGAGGCTGTTGTGCTTTTAGCGGTAACTCCTGGGTTTGACTACGCGCCTGTTGCAGCGACGTATAAAGTTACGGTCCCACCGCACAAGGACAACATTTGGATGTGCTGGGGATTCTTTAGTGAAGACAGTGTTATCTATGCACGCAAGTCTTGCGAGCAGTTGAACGGTATTTACTCGGCGAAGGTGCACTGGTTCACGTACAAAGACTTGCCTAAAGGCGAGTACAACGCATGGGTGCAGGTGTACCGAGTGCCATACCGCATGGCTGGCGAGGCTAAAGCAATGTTCCGAGTGCTTCCCTCGTTGGGAGGTTAGGAGATAGAATGAAAATCCCATACTTACGGCTCATAGGCAGTAAGGGCTGGGATACATGGGGTGACTGCGGCATCTGCGCTGTGGGCACGTTATGCAGCAAACCGTATGAGGATGTAGTAGCGGTAGCGGAGAGGCTAGGGTATAGATGGAAAGGTGGGCTCTGGGGCACTCAGATGGTAAAGATGGCCGCAGAGTTCGGGGTAACGCTCAAGAAGAAGAGAAAATATGATATCGAGGAGTCAACGGGACTCCTAATGATCAACATCCTGGAGCCGTACAACGGTAAGAGGATTGATCATGTTGTAGTGTTGGACGAGGGGAGAGTACTTGATTGCGATCTCACCGTCTGGCAGGCGGATGCTTATATCCAACATTATAAAGCCAAACTCGGGGAGCTTCTCGTCCTAGAATAACGTCAGCTCCATCGCCTCCCGGCACATAACTCCTTTGGGAGGTCTTATGCTTCAGATTATATCACTTGTTCTGGCAGGAGTGCTGGCCCTGGGCTCTCTGGGCGGCTCCGACGGGACATTCAATCCAAAGAAACTGTTGGCGGCTACCGAGAAGATCTACATCCAGGTAGCACAAGACGCGTATCGTCCCATCTGCTCAACAGCGGCTATAGGTAAGGAAGATTCGCACTACTGGCTCACTGCAGCGCATTGTTACGAAGAGGAAGGTATGTATGTTATGGGCGATGCCGCCACCATATCGTACATCGACGAGGAATATGACATCCTCATCCTTCACACTACTACCGCACACAAGCCTGGGCTCAAATTGGCCAAGAACGCCCCAACGTACGGCACACCAATCGCTCTGATCGGCTACCCTGGGCCAATGAAGATGCATGGTCCTGTCGTTACAGTCGGAATCATCTCTAACCCAAACGTGAAGGCATTCGAGGGGGAGGAGGGATGGGATAGACCGTACGCCATTCTCCAGCTGCCTAGCGCTCCAGGCAACAGTGGCTCGCCTGTTGTGAACTACAACAGCGAGGTTGTCTCGATACTCCAGTGGGGTTGGGGGAGAACGTGGAGCCCAATGGCGGGTGGCGTGATATTCGAGAAGCTGAACGAACTCAGGAAGTACTGGCAGTAAAACACTCCAGCATAAACAGTTAGAGCCTAGTGAGCATTCGCCCGCTAGGCTCTTTTTGTTTCTACTCGGGGACGTTGGATATGGTGGGTTGTGCTTTTATCGTTCTGTCGTCTGTACCGATGTTACGTAGCTGGAATGTCAGCAGCGCTAGAGCATGCCAGCAGACTTGTGCTGTGTGATAACACTGTGTCTCCGGATCTATATCCTCCCGCTGCTTGAATAGCGCCAGATGCCGCTCCAGAGCCGCTATAGAGAGTCCCCAAGAATATCCTAGCTCCCAATTTCTCTCCGCGTACTTCTTTGCACCCTCTCCGTACACTTCCGCTACCTTCCACAAAGCGTCTGGTGGGATTAAGTCATATCTCGCGAGTTTGCTCCCTTTTTCTCCACCTGTGTTGGGATCCACTACCCTAACTTCTTCCATCCATACTCTCCCTGAATAACGCGTACGTTCTTGGAAACCTCTCCTCTACAATGTTTGCTACCGCTTCCGCGTAAGATCTTGTCTCCCACTGTACATTCCCTGGGAGACGAAGTTCGAGAAACTGGAGCCAGTTCCTGAGGTTTGCTGAGGCTCGCATTCTGCTATATTGTCCCACAGGGGTGATGACGCGTGCAAGTTCTTTTGCAACACCCGCTCGTAACAGGCTTTCATATATTCGTCGAACCTGCTCGTAGGCGTAGACGATATCCTGCTGGAATCTCCGAGCAGTTCCCTGGTCAAAACCATCATCTGATCCCTGACGGTTGCTAGAGGATTGTTTTCCATTCATTAACCTATCAATGGTGGGAACGTAATACAGGTTAGGTAATTCAGTGTATCGAGCGGACAGTTCGTTGTACGACTGTGTACGATGGCGATGCCATTCCCTGAACACAAAGATCGGAGCTTGAACCTCAACGACCAAGCCTGCCATCTCGAAAGGCGATAGATGTTTGTTATGCCACAGGTATGACAATAAACGAGCATCGGTATCCCATCCTTGAAAACCTTTATTGGTGGACATCCTGGCAGCTTCGATGATACGCTCATCAGAGCCCCAGCTTTCCACATATTCTATGTATCCCTCGTCTAGAACCTTCACTCAGTCCTCACAGTTGCACGGATAACTGCCACAGTACGAACAACGCTTCTTATCCCCTTTTCTGTAGAACACGTGAGTACTAGACCAAGAGTGAACATACCAGCCATCTGGCGCAGTAGGTGCTAAAGCATCTTCCAGCGGTAGACCGAGTTCGTGCAATTCCTTCTTTATTTTCACAACACCCCCGCATCTTTCATCGCCTCAAACACCGAGGCCGCTCTCTTCACCTGTGGAACTTCCCGGTTATACGGCATATCCAGCGCGTACAGGGAGAAGTCTGGCCAGTTCTCATTCTTGGAGACGCTATACACTGTCACCAGCGTAGAAGGCTTATCATCAATGAAGAAGTTGGCTCTTACCGTCTTGAGAAATGGTACTTTATCCCCTCCAAGGATAACTGTGGGGTAATCCACACCATACTCGTAGAGCCATTTCTCCGTCTGTAGCTTGGCTCGGTCACCCATCCTGTCTGTAAGGAAGTACAGATTAATCTTTCCAGCTTTAACCGACTCGTTGAGTTTTCCAAGCGTCTCCGGGACGCCTGTATACGGTGTAAGCTCTTGCCAGAACTTATTCCCAACGCCCACAATAGTTTTCCACGTAGCGTTCTCGACTGCAGTACTATACCCAGCAGCACGTTCCCAATTCCAGACCTTCGGGAATTCAGGATCCATCTCCCAACCCTCGGGACACAGGTCCTTGCCGTTTAGGTTCGCCAACAGTTTACCATACGACGTGTTGAAGTCCGCCAAACAGCCGTCTATATCGAGGGCTACTATCTTCATACAATCTGCCTCATGCTGGCAGCCACCCGAGCATCCAGCTTCTGCTTGTTGTGAGCCATAACCTTGTCAAGGCTCCAGCCGTGGTTCAATCCAAGCTTCGTGAGGTAGTACAACACATCCCCAAGCTCGCCTAACAGATCCTCTTCCTTCATCTTCCCCGCGATGTTCTTCCGGAGGACCATCTTCTTATACCACTCGGCTATCTCGCCAGCCTCTCCGTTAATCGCTATGACGCAGTAATCGTCATTCAAATCATGCTTGGCATGGGCGAGGACGTGGTGTTCAAACTCTGTGGTCCCCATAATTGCATCCAGAGGCTCATTCCCTGTTCCAACACACCGAGTACATACCAACTCTGTAACCATTACTTCCTTTCTAGTAAATCTATTAGAAACCCCAGGTTAGCAATAGCGTATGCTAAAAACGCTAACCCCATTCCTATTCGCCCAGCCTGGAAATAGCCCCAAGTAACCCAAAGATAGGCTATCGCCACCCCGCCTAACAACCAGGCACTCATTTCAAGAACTGTTGGATAATAGTATACAGCGCTGCCACGATAATGCCAGCTACTACCCTGTCCACGAGCAATGCTATACGCTCATTCATACTAAAAATATTCGATAGGCACACGCCCGACTGCAATCCACTTGGATTCATCAG
>Ga0209640_10000971_pt1 | contig 23545 bp, 19 predicted proteins | sample RifCSP10_1_FD_184018 | JGI IMG/M metagenome (GOLD analysis project Ga0209640, IMG submission 184018) | Soil microbial communities from Rifle, Colorado - Rifle CSP2_sed 10_1 (SPAdes) (version 2) | ecosystem: Environmental > Terrestrial > Deep subsurface > Rock core/Sediment | place: Rifle... | reverse complement strand
TTTTGATTTCGACCTCTTAAATCAAAAATCGTTATTCGATGTTCTGAGCTCAAAAAAGTTTGTTCATAGCTTCAGGCTATGCTGCGTTATTCCATAACTTCTTGGTGTACCATCGTATAAGAATTGACCAATGTCACGAAGTGGTTCGTGACAATCCCGAGAATGTTTATTTCAATTATTACCTTTTTAATATTCTCAATGCAATTCTTCCTTATGTATTTCATCGTGCTTATATGATGACTCGAGATGAGTTACAATATTTACATCTTTATTAAATGTATTCTTAATTAAATGTTCTATTTCAGTTGCCGTCAGATGTGCGTCATCAAGGAGCGTTCCTTTCGGAAACAGCAAATGAAATTCTATCCATAATGAATTTCCGCTTTCACGGTACCGTAATTGATGATAACCTAAACCGCGTTTTTCTGTTTCTGCATCTAAAACCTTCCGGAGTGTATTTCCAACATCGGAACTGGCTTCATCCATTAAACCGGCGGCAGATTGTCTTATAAGTTTTCCCCCTGTCCATAAAATATTTGCTGCAGCAATAATCGCAACTATCGGATCGAAAGGAAGCCAGCCTGTAAGCAATGTTAAGCACAAACCTGCAACCACACCAAAGCTTGTCCAGGAATCGGTAAGAACATGTTTTCCATTTGCTATAAGGATTAATGAATTTGATCTTTTCCCTTTCCAGACAAGGTACAACCCTAAGAAAAGATTGATTACAGCAGCACCGATCGTAAAATATGTTCCCTGGTCGAGGTTTGTCAGTTCTATTCCAAATATTAATCTTTTTACAGATACGAAGATTATATAAGCAGCAGCCAGAACAATAAGTCCTCCCTCGACACCTGCGGAAAAATAATTGATCTTTTCATGTCCGTAAAGATGGCTGACATCGGCGGGTTTAAGACTAAGCCATAAGCTGAAAACTGCAAATGCAACTCCTACTATATGTACAACCGATTCGATTGCATCTGAAAGAATTGCAGAAGAGCCCGTAATACTGTAAGCATACCATTTAATTAAAAGCATTACAATGCCGGCTGCAAAAGAAAGGCGTATTGCGAAAACTTTCCCCGTGTGGTCAATCATTTTAACTGAGTCTCCTTTATGAGAGACTTGCATTCGTTTCCCCTTTAATTTGTTTAGGAATAAATGATTAAAAATCTCTTCTTAAAAATATTAAAATTTGAGGAGATTAATCAATGTAAATGAAAAATGGAAGATGTTTGATGGTAAATGGATGATGAGAAAAGGCAAAGCACAGAGGGCAAAGAGCAAGGGGGAAATGGGAGATGAAAAGTTGTTCAATAATTGTTTAAATATTAAACAAAAATTTTTCCAGGTGAATTTGTCTTTTATCCACAATATTTTGTAATTTTTGCCGTCATTATTTAAGTACCTTGCGGGTGTAGAACCGCATAAGAAATTCAATAAAGTTAATCATCTCTGTTAGCAACATTTTGATTTCGAAGTGTTCAGAAATTCTATTATTGTTAAAAGGATGGCGCAGTTATAAGCTATATGAATAAGTCTTTACTGGATCATATACTCAGAGTCCGTCTGCCCGTTACTCTCTTTGTAGCTATTGCCTCCTTTGCGGTAACTTATTTTGCTTCGAGAGCAGAAAGGGATGGTGTTGGCTATTCCCCTGCACAGCCGATTAATTTTTCACACAAACTTCATGCTGGCGACATGCAGATAGATTGCCAGTATTGTCATTCGGCTGTTGAGAAATCGCGTCACGCAACTATTCCGCCGGTTGCAACCTGTATGAATTGCCATACAATCGCACGTAAAGACCGACCTGAAATAGTGAAGCTGACAAAATATTATAATGAAGGGAAAGCTATCCCGTGGAAAAGAATTCATAAGGTACCTGACTTCGCATATTTTAATCACAGTGTTCATGTTAACAAAGGAATTGATTGTGTTCATTGCCATGGCGATGTAAGACAAATGGAAGTTGTCGGGCAGATGAATTCATTTACAATGGCATCCTGTCTCGATTGCCATAGAAATGCGCACGAAAAGCTTCCCGAGCTTAAAAATATTAATAATGGCCCGGAATATTGCTGGGCTTGTCACAGGTAAATCCGAATGGAAAGTAAACAGAACAAAATAGTTAGAAAGAAGTTTTTTAGTAATATCTCCAAAGGTTTTGCAGGGTTTCTCTTATTTAATTCTTTTCCGTTCAAAATTTTTGGTAAAGATTTTTTAAAGAATAGAGAAGTAGAAGTTAAGATTAATCCTAATGCTGTTGTAAGAAAGAAGAATGGAAAGAAGAATGTCTGAAGTAAAAGAAAGCTTAAATAATAATTCGGCGCCTGAGAAGGTCGAACCGACTTACTGGAAAAGCTTTAAAGAACTTCATAACAGTAATGAATTTATAGAAGCGTCTCACCACGAATTTAAAGATGGTGTAACGGATGAGTTTGAGCTTTCAAAACTTTCTCATTTATCAAGAAGAAAGTTTCTTGCTTTACTCGGAGCTTCAGCAGCGTTAGCCGGTGCAGGTTGTGCAGATTACAGGGATAAGGGAGAAATTATTCCTTATACCAAAAAACCTGAAGAAATAATTCCCGGCAAAGCAAATTATTATGCTTCTTTTTCTAACTGCTGTAAGTGCAGATGTGGAATTTTAATTAAGACAAGAGAAGGGCGCCCGGTAAAGGTCGATGGCAACCCGGATAACCCTGTGTCACAAGGGAAAATTTGTGCTAAGTGCCAGGCAAGTATTCTCGGTTTGTATGATCCGGAGAGATTAACTTCACCGTTAAAAAAAGCAAGAAATGGAAATTTTGAAAAAATATCCTGGAAATATGTCGATTCCGAAATAAGAAATGCTTTGCTGAAAAGTAACGGCAAAGGAATTGCAATTATAGCTCATACCATTAACTCACCAACAGCGCTTAGTGTACTTGAAGATTTTAGAAAGAAATATCCTAATACACGAATATATTCCTACGAGCTTTTCAGCGAAGAGATTAAAAATTCAGCCTGGAAAAAATGTTACGGCGACAGCCAGTTTCCTTTAATAAGCTGGGATAAGGCTAAAGTTATTCTTTCTCTGGAAAGTGATTTTCTTGGCTCTGAAGGAAATCATATTGAAAATGCAAGACTTTTTTCAAATGGCAGAGATGTTAATAACACCAATAAATTTAATCGCTTGTATGTAGTTGAAGGGAATATGTCCCTTACCGGGATGAATGCAGATTACAGGCTTAGATTAAGACCCGATGCACAATTTGAATTTGTAATGAGCCTGTTGAATGAAGTAGGTAGGAAAATAAATGTTGATATTGCCGGAAACTACAAGCTTTCTGCATTTGCAAAAAAATATTCCCTGTTGTCAAAAACTTTAAAATATCTTGTTAATGATATGATGAAGAACAGGGGGGCAGCAATAGTTTACGCAGGAAATTCTCTTTCAGAGAAAACTCACATTGCTGTAAATTATTTGAATGAAATCCTCGGGAATAAAAATCTTTACAGGAATGAAACTGTTTCGCTTCATCCCTATTCAACTAAAGACGAATGGAGTGAACTTGTTTCATCAATGAATAGCGGAAGAGTCGGTGCGGTAATTCATTTTGATTCTAATCCGGTATTTCATTTGCCGTCTGATTCAGGTTATAAACATGCACTTCAGAAAGTCGATACTGTTATAACTTTAACTGAACTTGAAAGCGAAACGTCTCTCCTGGGAAATTATACCCTCCCTGTAAATCATTCATTTGAAAGTTGGGGAGATGCAAAGACAAGGACAGGTTTTTATTCTATGCAGCAGCCGGTTATTTCGCCACTTCACGATTCGCGTCAAAAAGAAGCTGCTCTTTTATGCTGGATTGAGAAAGATGGTTTTGAATACAAAGAAAATCTTTACCATGAATACCTGGTGAAGAACTGGCAGGAAAATATCTACACGGGTTTGAAAGCCGGACTTCCTTTTAAACAATTCTGGCTTGGAGCTTTACATGATGGCGTTGTAATTTTTAATGAGAATGTTCCTTCAACTGCTGGCTTTAATAATACTGCCTTAGCTGATTTGAACTCAACAGCAGATGTTTCCGGCTTTGCAGTTGTTCTTAAAGAAAGTTATTCAATTGGGGATGGAAGATTTGCCAACAACGGCTGGCTCCAGGAACTGCCGCATCCCGTTTCAAAAGTAACGTGGGATAATTATGCTGCAGTTTCACAAGCAACAGCAAAAGAGCTCGGCATAGATACTAATGATTATATCGAAATAACAATTGAAAAACGTAAACTTAAAATACCCGTTCTGGTTCAGCCGGGTTCTGCAGATAAAACAATTACAATAGAATCAGGATACGGAAGAACGAAGAGCGGAACGATTGGAACCGGGGTCGGTTTTAATGTTAATGTTCTTTTAACTTCTGCTTATGGACTTTCCCCCTGGCTATTTTCATCTGCTCAGGTAAAGAAAGCAGGTGGTTCTTATGAAATTGTTACAACACAGGAACATCAGTCTTTTGATATTGAATTATTAAAAGATGCTGCTCAGAAAAGAGGAATTATTCGTGAAGGAACTGTAAATGAATTTTTGAAAAATCCCCATTTTCTTCATGAGAATTCAGAGCATAAATTGGATACTTTTTATCCTGAATTCCCGTATAAAGATGTTAAATGGGGAATGGCAATAGATCTTAATAAATGTCTTGGCTGTGGTGAATGTGTAGTAGCCTGTACAGCAGAAAATAACGTTCCTGTAGTCGGAAAAGAGCAGGTTAAACGCGGCAGGGAAATGCAGTGGATTAGAATTGACAGGTATTACTCTGGCAGCGTGGAAGAACCTTCAGTTAGTACACAGCCAATGCTTTGCCAGCATTGTGATCATGCGCCGTGTGAGAATGTTTGTCCTGTTGCAGCAACAACTCATAGTCCTGATGGCTTAAACCAGATGGTTTATAATCGCTGCGTTGGTACGAGATATTGTTCAAATAACTGTCCTTATAAAGTTCGCAGGTTTAATTTCTTTAACTTCAGAGATAATTTCAACGACGGATACCAGCTTGATAATATTTTCAGCCTGGTGTACAATCCTGAAGTTACAGTCAGGTCTCGCGGAGTTATGGAAAAATGCACTTTCTGTGTTCAGAGAATTATGGAAGCAAGAGAAATTGCAACGAGGGAAAAACGTAAGCTTCGTGGATATGATGTGAAAACTGCCTGCCAGGAAGCTTGCCCGACAAATGCAATTGTTTTCGGAGATAGCAATGATAAAGAAGCTGAATTGAGCAAATATCGTAATCATAACCTGGGTTATCATGTACTCGAAGAACTCAACGTTCGACCGAATGTAACGTATATAGCAAAATTAAGAAACACACATACGGAGGAAGTATAAGTGGAAGTGGATTATTCCACAGAAGCGGCTGTTGTCGAAGGTAATCTTAGACTTGCAGAAATTGACAGGATAATTTCTCGTCCTATCGAAGAACGACCCGGTAAAAAATATCTTCTTGCTTTGTCAATTTCATCCTCGTTTCTTCTTATTGGTGCAATTTGTGTTGGGCTGACTCTTTTCTACGGAGTAGGAATGTGGGGTAACAATCAACCTGTAGGCTGGGCATTCGGTATTGTAAATTTTGTATTCTGGATCGGTATTGGTCATGCCGGAACACTTATCTCTGCAATTCTTTTCCTCTTAAGACAAAAATGGAGAACAGGTGTTGCCCGCTTTGCCGAGGCAATGACAATATTTGCTGTTATGACTGCAGGATTATTTCCTATCATACATACGGGACGACCATGGTTGGCAGGTTATCTAACCCCTTATCCGAATCAACACGGTCTCTGGGTAAACCTTAACTCACCTTTGGTTTGGGATGTGTTTGCAGTTTCCACTTACTTTACGATTTCATTGTTGTTCTGGTATATAGGACTTGTTCCTGATTTTGCAACTTTAAGAGATAAGACAATATCAAAAGTAAAAAAGACAATCTATTCAGTATTCAGTTTAGGATGGAGACATTCCAATCGTCACTGGCAGCACTACGAAAAAGCTTACATGATTTTAGCTGGTTTATCAACTCCACTCGTACTTTCTGTTCATTCAATCGTTAGTTTCGATTTTGCAACTTCGATTCTTCCCGGATGGCATACTACGATTTTCCCGCCTTATTTTGTTGCAGGTGCAATCTTTTCCGGGTTTGCAATGGTTGTGACAGTTCTAGTTTTTGTTCGTAAAGTATTTGATATGGAAAATATCATTACATTGAACCATCTCGAAAGAATGAATAAAATTATTCTTGCTACAGGAATGATGGTAGGTTATGCTTATGGGATGGAATTTTTTATAGCATGGTATAGCGGTGTACAATATGAACAATTTGTTTTTATAAACCGTGCTTTCGGTCCTTATGCCTGGGCATACTGGACTATGGTTAGCTGCAACGTCATTTTCCCGCAACTATTCTGGTTCAGGAAGATTAGAAGATCGGTTCCCGCTATGTTTATTATTGTAATACTTGTCAATGTAGGAATGTGGTTTGAAAGATTTGTAATTATTGTATCCTCTTTACACAGAGATTTTCTACCTTCAAGCTGGGGTATGTTTGTTCCCACTTTGGTTGATCTTGGAATTTTGCTCGGAAGTTTTGGTCTTTTCTTTACATTGGTGCTTTTATTTGCAAAAACATTGCCGGTTGTTTCTATTTCTGAAATTAAGGCAGTGGCACCCGGTTCACAACCTTCTCATGCAGGAAATCACAATGAATGAAAATAAAAATCTATATGGTGTAACTGCATTATTCGATTCGGCGAATGAGATTATTCATGCAGCGAAAGAAGTAGAAAAGGCTGGTTATAAAAATTTTGATGTGAATACTCCTTATCCGGTTCATGGAATGGACCGTGCTATGGGATTAAAGCGCTCTACAGTTGGTTTTTTCACATTGTTTTTTGGTTTTTCAGGCACAGCATTCATTTTACTATTTGCTTACTGGACTATGTCTGTAAATTACCCAATGGTTATTGGAGGGAAACCGTTTTTTGCGCTTCCGTCTTTTATCCCTGTAACTTTTGAAACAACCGTTTTACTCGGAGGTATTGCAACCGTAGTGGGAATACTTGCTGTATTTTTTAACCTTCCCTCGAACAACCATCCGCTTCACGATACCGATTATATGTGTAGTGTTTCAAACGATAAATATGGAATCGTCATTGAAGCAGAAGATCCTAAATTCAATGAAAATGAAGTAACCGAATTATTAAAAAGACTGGGTGCAAAGAAAATTCATACAGTTATGAATCCCGGGAAAGAATCTTTCCCGATTTTCGAGGGAAGATTTGTTGTATTTCTTATTCTTGTTGTACTGGTTGTTTGTGGAGGTACTTATTTTACTTTAAATAAAGTACTATACCTGGAACCTTTCGACTGGATGTTAGAACAGGATAAATTAATTCCGCAGGAAAAGAGCACTATCTTTACAGACAATAAAGGCATGAGAACCACAATTGAAGGAACGGTTGCCAGAGGATATCTTCCTTATCCTTTTAAAGGTCAAACTATTCCGACAGAAACATTAGCTAATCCTCTTTTGCCGACTAAAAAAGTTCTTGAGTTTGGTAAAGGAAAGTTTTTAACATTTTGCAGTCCTTGTCATGGTAATTATGCTGACGGAGACAGCAGGTTACATGGTCAGTTTCCAAATCCTCCGACTTTACATTCTGCACGGGCTCGTGAATTTGGCGATGGAATGATTTACCATATTATAGTAAATGGGCAGAATACGATGCCTTCGTATGAAACACAGACGACATCTGAGGAGAGATGGGCAATTATTAATTACATTCGTGCATTGCAGAGAGCAAAAAATGCAAAACTTACTGATCTTCAGGAAGTTCAAAAGGAGCTTGGTGTAAATGTTAAATAAAGAATCCGGCTACGTGAAAAAAGAATTGCCCGGAAATATTGCAAAAATAGGAACGGTTTTTTTTGCTGTGGGTTTGATACTTGGAACGGCAGGATATTTTATTGAACCTGTCAGAGCTTCATTCAGTTATCTTGTAGCATTTATGTTTTTAGTTAGTGTTGGAATAGGTTCGCTTTTCCTTGTTGCACTCGAATATTTAGCCGGTGCCGATTGGAGTACACCTTTCAGAAGAGTGAGTGAATTTTTATCATCATCAATTCCGTTATTAATAATTTTCGCTTTGCCATTAATTTTTAATATGAATTCATTATTTCACTGGACACACTCTGATGCTGTGGCTGAAGATGCCGTACTTCAGGGAAAGGCGCCGTATTTAAATTCAACATTCTTTATAATTAGGGTAGTGGTCATTTTTGGTTTGTGGAGTCTTTTTTATTATTTATTAAGTAAAAATTCGCGCGGTCAGGATTCAACCGGTGATCAAAGATTAACCAAAAGAAATATTGTTCTTTCCGGAATATTTATACCGTTGTTTGCAATAACAGCAACTGTAACATCTGTGGACTGGCTGATGAGTCTCGAGCCTCATTGGTTTTCAACAATATTCGGTGTTTATTTCTTTTCAGGTTCGGTCTGGGCGTCACTTGCTGCTTTAACTTTAATTGTTGTACTTTTGAAAGAAAAAGGATATTTGAGCCAGAGGATTAATAATGATCATTATTATAGCCTTGGTACTTTAATGTTCGCTTTTACATGCTTTTGGGGTTATATAGCTTTCTCCCAGTATATGCTGATATGGTATGCTGATTTACCCGAAGAAAGCTTCTGGTTCTTGCAGAGATGGACAGGCGGATGGGAATATTTTTCAATCGTACTGATCTTGGCTCATTTCATTATTCCGTTTGGTGCTTTATTATCTTACCCTGCTAAGACTAACCCGCGAAGATTAAAATTTATATCGGTCTGGATACTCTGCACACATTATCTTGATTTATACTGGCTAACTATGCCAAATTTGAATGTGAGCGGTTTTGTTTTTAGCTGGTTAGATTTTGTTTTCCCGATTGGAATACTGGGGTTAATAATTTTGATATTTAACATCAATGCTAAAAAATATAATTTGATTCCGGTAGGTGATCCGAAGCTTCAGAGAGGTCTTGATTTTACTCTGCATTAAATTTTATGATTGATTTAAAAAAGAAATACGAAAAATTTAAATCCGAACCCGGGAGAATCTTCGGGCTGGTTTATCCTTACATTCTGGTTGTAATGGTGGCAGCAGGATTATATTATATTTCCAATCTTAACGAGATAGCCAGGCAAACTGTTAATCCGGCTTTACCGGATACTACTAAGCAGGAAGATTTAAAAATAGTAGAACCAAGAACTATTCCCCCGGTAAATATCCTGGAAATAAACAAGCCGACCGATGAATTAATTGCAAAAGGGAAGGAAACTTTTACAACAGTTTGTACGTCCTGTCATGGTGAAGATGGTAAAGGTGATGGTCCCGCATCAACTGCTTTGAATCCCAAACCAAGAAATTTCATAAACAAAGAAGGTTGGAAAAACGGTCCCAAGCTTTCGCAAATTTATCAAACTCTTGAGGAGGGAATACCGGGAAGCGGTATGATATCTTATAATTATCTTACCCCTCTTGAAAGAATTGCTTTGGCTCATTATATACGGCAAACATTTGTTCCCGATCCACCTACCGATACCGAAAATGAGTTATTAGCTCTTGATCAGACATATTCACTTTCTAACGGAAAGGAAATATCTGCTCAGATACCTGTTCAATCTGCAATCAATATTATAATAAAGGAAAGCGATAGTCAGATACAGAATCTTATATCGAAAGTAAGCGAGATAAACGGCAGCGATGAAACAGGTGCAAAAATATTTAAGCTTGTTACAAGTAACGAGCTCAAAGCTTTAGTAACTTTAAATTCCGGCGCAGCCTGGAAACAGGATTATCAAAAGTTTGCCGACATTATTATTTATAATATGCCTGAGAATGGTTTTAATGAAAATATTTTCAAATTGTCGGGTAATGAATGGGATGCTCTTTACAAATATATGAATAGCTATTTTTGATAGGGAGGTGCACTATGAAATACTTAACAAAAATTTTACCGTTACTTGTTCTTATATATACCGGTTTTGCATTAGCGGAAGATAAAAAAGTTGATATTGGCATCGATGAACAGCTTGGGAAAAGTCTTCCTCTTGATTTGTATTTCAATGATGAGACAGGCAGCAGGAAAGCATTAAGAGAATATATAACCGGCACCACAGTTCTTGCTTTCGTTTACTATGAATGCCCTGGGATATGTTCTCCTTTAATGACTTCCATAGCTGAAGTCGTTGACAAAGTAAACCTTGAACCGGGAGAAAACTATAATATTATTACTATCAGTATTGATGAATTTGAAAAACCGGCTTTGGCTGCCGACAAAAAGAGAAATTATATGAAGCTTATCGAAAAGAAATTTCCTGAAAGTGCATGGAGATTTCTTACCGGAGATAGTGTAAGCATAAAGACTATAACGGAGGCAGCAGGATTTCATTTCAAAAGGGAAGGGACACAATTTATTCATTCCGGCGCCCTGCTTTTTATTGCCGGAGATGGTAAAATCTGCAGGTACCTGTTCCCGGGCTATTCGGAAAATAAAGGTTACAGGATTCTTCCATTCGATTTTAAGATGGCAATAACTGAAACATCAAAAGGTGTTTCTGCTCCAACTATTGCAAGAATGCTTCAGTTTTGTTTTAGTTATGATCCCCAGGGAAAGACCTACGTCTTGAATTTTACAAGAATCTTTGGTGCAGGTATTTTGCTTGCGGCGGTAATCTTCGTGCTCTATATTACTATAAAACCAAAGATGAAAGAAAAAAAGCAGTAAGAGGTAGTTATTTATGGCAGACGATGTATTGGCAATAAAAGGGAATGGGCATGAGCCGAGTTACCTGGAATATACCGGGAAAGGTAAAGGGCTTAAAGCCTGGATTACATCTACCGATCATAAAAGAATAGGAATTCTTTATCTTGTTTCTCTTCTAAGTTTTTATGTGGTCGGTGTACTTTTTGGCTTCCTTATGAGACTCGAGCTGATAGCTCCCGGAAGGACCATAATGGATCCACAAACATACAACCAGATATTTACACTGCATGGTGTGATAATGATCTTTTTGTTTGTCATTCCGGGTATTCCGGCAGCGTTTGGTAACTTTTTCCTTCCTATTCTTATAGGTGCAAAGGATGTAGCTTTCCCGAGAATAAATTTATTATCCTGGTATCTTTTTGTATTGGGTGGTTTACTTGCTGTTCTTTCAATATTACTCCCCGGCGGTCCGGCTGATACCGGGTGGACATTTTATATACCATACAGCGTTCGTTCAGGTACAAATGTTACTTATGCACTTATGGCTGCATTTGTACTTGGATTCTCTTCAATCTTAACAGGATTAAATTTTGTTACAACTGTTCACAGGTTAAGAGCACCGGGAATGAGCTGGTTCAAGATGCCTCTTTCTATCTGGTCGCTTTATGCAACTGCCTGGGTTCAGGTTTTAGCAACTCCAATAATTGGTATAACACTTCTATTGGTTGCAGTAGAAAGATGGTTTGGAGTGGGATTGTTTGATCCGGCACTTGGTGGAGATCCGGTACTTTTCCAACACCTGTTCTGGATATACTCACATCCGGCAGTCTATATAATGATTTTGCCTGCTATGGGTGTGATTTCGGAGATTATACCTGTCTTTGCCAGAAGAACAATATTCGGTTACAAGTTTATTGCCTTTTCCTCGATTGGTATTGCACTGTTTGGTTCCCTGGTTTGGGCGCATCATATGTTTACTGTCGGAATGAGCGATACGGCGCAATTAGTGTTTTCCCTTCTCACTTTTCTTGTTGCAATTCCCAGTGCGATAAAAGTGTTTAACTGGACTGCAACACTTTACAAAGGCTCGATCGATCTGGCGCCACCTTTGTTGTTTGCGCTCGGATTTATTTTTCTTTTTTCAATCGGAGGGTTTACCGGGCTTTTCCAGGGTACTCTTGCTGTTGATATACAGGTTCACGATACATCTTTTGTAGTAGCACATTTTCATTATGTTATGTTTGGCGGAACGGGTTTCGGAATTTTTGCTGCGATGCATTACTGGTTGCCGAAGATGTTCGGCAGAATGTATAATCAGAAAGTAGCTAAAGTTGCCTTCTGGATTTTGTTTACCGGCTTCAATGTACTTTATTTCCCGATGTTCATTATGGGCTGGTTGGGAATGCCGAGAAGATATTACGACTACCTGCCCGAATTTCATATATATCATTTTATTTCAACCATTGGCTCCTGGATTTTGATTACAGGTTTAATAATAATGTTTACGAACCTTATTCATTCATTGAAGAAAGGTAAAATAGTAACTGAGAAAAACATCTGGGGCGGTGAAACACTTGAATGGAAAGTACCTACACCTCCACCGCTTGAGAATTTCGAGCACATTCCAACGATTACTGAGGCTCCTTACGAATATAAAGAAAATGAAGAACCTCAAATGGAGGAGGTAAAGTGAATACTGAAGAGCACACAGTAAGTCACGTTCACCGTGACGATATTGGTTCCAGGATGGGAATGTGGCTGTTCCTTTTTACAGAGCTTCTGCTTTTTGGAGGAATGTTTTTCCTTTATTCGGTTTACCGTTTTATGAATACCGAAGCGTTTCATATAGCTGCAAAAGAGCTTAATACTTTAATCGGATGCTTTAATACTGCTATTCTGCTTACAAGCAGTCTTACTATGGCTCTCTCGATTACAGCAATCCAGAAAGATAAAAAAGGGCTTTCAATTTTTTTTCAGCTTCTTACAATTTTAATGGCATTCGGCTTCCTGGTAAATAAATATTTTGAATGGACGACAAAATTTCATCACGGCATTTATCCCGGTTCCGATACTTTGTTATCCATGGATTCCGGGGAAATCCTTTTCTTTGGGTTGTATTACGTAATGACGGGATTGCATGGGCTTCATGTAATTATAGGCGCAGTATTAATTGGGATTATGACAAGGCTTACAGCTAAGGGAGTGATAACAAAAGACAGTTTTGTTAAACTTGAATCTGCTGGTCTTTACTGGCACCTTGTAGATATAATCTGGATTTTCCTTTTCCCATTATTTTATTTAATAACCTGAGTTCGGTATGCATAAAGACGAAACACATCAACATATGCATGGCTATGGGATTTATATCCTTGTTTGGTTTGGATTATTAACCTTAACCGGGGTTACTGTTGCTGTAGCCGGAATTAATTTTGGTGCTTTAACTATTGCGACAGCTTTATTCATAGCAGCCGTTAAATCTTACCTGGTGCTGACAATTTTCATGCACCTTAGGATTGAACAAAGGGCTTTCAAGATTTTTCTACTTGTTGCCTTATTTTTCTTTGTTATTTCTATTGTTCTCTTATTTGCAGACTATTCTTTTAGATAAGGTAGTATAAAATGTTTTCAGGACCATCGAACTTTGTAGAATCTGTCGACACTGCCTTTTGGGTAGTGATGATAATCTCCGTGATTTTTCTCGTGTTAATTACTTTCCTGATGATATTTTTTGTCGTTAAATATAGCAGGAAGAAAAACCCGAAAGCAAAAAACATACAAGGCAGCGTACCTTTGGAAATTGCATGGACCGTTATACCGACGTTACTCGTTTTAGTAATGTTTTGGTATGGATGGGTAAGTTATAAACAAATGTCCGATGTGCCGAAAGATTCAATTATTATAGATGTAACTGCACAAATGTGGAAATGGACATTTAAGTATGAAAATGATGTTGTATCAGATACTTTGTATGTTCCTTTAAAAAGAAATATAAAAGTTAATCTTCACTCGTTGGATGTGAACCACAGCTTTTTTGTGCCTGCGTTCAGGGTAAAAAAGGATGCTTTCCCTAACAGAAATAATTATGCATGGTTTAATGCATCTGAATTAGGATCATATACCATTACTTGTGCAGAATATTGCGGGTTAAATCATTGGGATATGCGGACGAAAGTTGTCGTTTTGCCAGTTCAGAATTTCAATTACTGGCTTGAGAACAAAGCCAAACTTAAGAATGTGAATGAACAAACCGTTTCAACAAAAAAGGATTCTGTTTCAAATTAATTCTTATAACAAATTGCGAAACAAAATTAACATATTATTTGAGCTGACTAAAATCAGGATAACATTGTTTGTTACTGTTACAACTGCTTTTGGTTATATCTGTGCAAGCAGGGGAATAAATGCCGGATTAATAGCACCGCTTTTGGGAATTCTTTTTCTTGCTTGTGGAAGTGCAGTCATCAATCATTACCAGGAAAGAAAGACAGATGCCTTAATGGACAGGACAAAAAACAGACCGATTCCTTCCGGCAGAATATCTCTAGCTAACGCATTAATTATTGCTGTCCTACTCGCTTTTACCGGTGCGTTGATACTTTGGTTTAGTTCGGGTTTGCTTGCTCTATCTTTGGCGCTTCTTAATCTGGTATGGTATAATGGAGTTTATACACCCCTTAAAAAGATTAATCCTTTAGCAATTATTCCCGGCTCACTCGTTGGTGCAATACCTCCTGCGGTTGGATGGGTTGCTGCCGGGGGTAATATATTTGATCCCGGGATTTTAATTATATCTTTCTTTTTCTTTATCTGGCAGATTCCTCATTTTTGGCTATTGTTGCTTGTACTTGATAAAGATTATCAACAGGCTGGATTTCCAACTTTAACAAAAATTTTTACTCACGAACAGCTAACAAGAATTACATTTATATGGATTATGGCAACGGTTGTTACCGGGGTAATCATCCCTTTATTTGGTTTGATAAAATTCCCTGTTATAAATTTTACTCTCTTAGCAGCAGGAATCTGGCTTAGCTGGAATGCTTTTAAGCTACTCAGAAAAACGACTAATGCATTATCGTTCAGGTTTGCGTTCAGGGAAATAAATGTTTTTGCGCTCGTAATTATTATTCTTTTATCAATTGATAAACTTGTAATTTGAAAATAGAACATTTCGGGAAAGTAAATGGAATTTATAGATAGTTTAGTTCTGCCGCAGTCATCGGAACACATTGAACTTCTGCATTACATGTTAATGCTTGTCTTGTTTCTCTTTATTCCTTTTATAAGCATTATTTTCGGCGGGACGACTCTATCACTCTATTTCAGGAAAAAAGGCGTTGATGAGAACAATCATATTTATTTAAAGTTTGCTAAAGATATTATCGAGATGCTGACGATTAACAAAAGCATCGGCATCATACTTGGTATTGTTCCATTACTAACGGCTATTCTTGTTTATGCCCAGTTGCTGCATACGGCTAAGGTTTCGGTTATATCATATTTAACTATCTCTTTCTTTCTTACGATCATTAGCATTATTCTTATTTACACATACAGATATTCACTTTCTTTCAAAAATATTTTCGATTCTATAAAAGATCAGGATTCAAACGATCCGGAACTGAAAGAAGAAATAAAGAAATTTAAAAAAGGGAACCAGAGCCTAAGCTCAAAATCAGGCATGTACGGACACATTTTCCTCTTCATATCTCTGTGGATATTTATTGCTGCTGTTACACTTGCCACTTATACAAGCGACTGGGGAAATGAGAATTTATTCTCTCTTCTTTTCTCCTGGAAAGTACTGTCTCGCTTTATACATTTTATTGCAGCCGCTTTTGCTTTAACCGGCGGAGCAATATTATTCGGATTCTTTTACTGGGAAGGCGGGAGAAAAAATTTAAGTGACGATTATAAGGACTTTGTCAGAAGAATTTCGATAAGAATAACCTTAACAGCATCTTTGTTTCAGCCCTTATTTTTACTATTAAATTTATTTGCTTTACCGAATGAAGCTTTGTCGGCTTCTGTTTTTGGTTATTCGTTTCTTGCACTTTTCCTTCTTTTCCTTGCGTATCATTATTTATACGCAATGATAAAGCAATCAACCAGCAGGTTTAGCGGACACGTATTTTATGTTTTATTGTTTACTTTATTGGCATTAATAATCAAAGACCAGTTAGCTATGGGAAATGCGACTGTAAAACAATCAGTGATTCTGAATGCACAGTTTGTAAAATACCTGGCAGAACTAAAAGGAACCGGCGAAGGTGCAGAGAAGTTGAGCGGTGAAGAAATATACCAGATAAGATGTTCTTCTTGCCATGCATTCGACAGGAGAATTGTTGGTCCGCCCCACAATGAAGTAGTTCCAAAATACGAAGGGAAGAAAGAACAACTTGTAGCTTTTATCAGGAATCCCATAAAAGTAAACCCTGCATATCCTCCCATGCCAAATCCGGGGCTAAAGCCCGCCGAAGCTGATGCTATTGCTACTTACCTTTTAGATCATTTTAAAAAGAAGTAGCAAAGAATTATTACAGAATTGCAAACACTTCCCGCTGTCTCTCACCACCTGTAGCAATTACTTCTTTGTCGGGAGATATATAAACATCTATTTCGCTTCTTACACCGAAATCTCCGGTTAAATAAATTCCCGGTTCTATTGAAAATGATGTTGATGGAAACAGAAGTCTTTCATCTTTGGTTTCAAAATCGTCCATGTGTGCGCCGCTTCCGTGCAGGTCTGTAGTTATTGAATGTCCCGTACGGTGAATAAAATAATCGCCGTAGCCCGCATCTCTTATTATATTTCTTGAAACGTCGTCAACTTCGTAACCTCGAATTTCTTTCTCTTCCTTAAAGCGGGTCTGAACAAGCTTAAAAGCTTCATCTCTTGCATTTGCAACAATGTTAAAGATTTTTTTGTATTTATCGGGAACGGTTTTACCGACAAATCCAACCCATGTAATATCAGCCCAAACTGCATCAGGTTTATTAACTTTTGCCCACAAATCAATTAAGACAAAGTCCTCTTTCTTAATTGGTTTGAAAATATCTTTTTCGGGGCTGTAATGGGGATTGGCAGAATTTTCATTAACGCCCACAATCGGAGGGTAATCTGTGAAATATTTTCTTTTAGCAAATTCATTCATTATAAACTGTTGAACATCATATTCGGTAAGATTACGATTCGCTGATATTTCATTCTTAATAAAATCAAATGATAGCTTAACAATGTCTGTTAATGCGGCAGCAACAGGTTTGTTTTCTTCGAACTGCTCTTTTGTCCAGATAGCATCGAACATTGAAATCAGATCACCGCTGCTTACAATTTCAACTCCAAAAGATTTCATCAGTTCTATTGTTCCGGCATCTACTCTGGACACGTAAGGTATTGCATTCAACGGGGAATATTCCATCGCAACTTTTTTAATGTTTCTCAAAGTGTTTGAGAGATGACCGGTAAGTGATGCGTGGCTTGAATAAGTAAATTTTTTACCCGGTAAATGATCAAGATGTCCTGCTTCAATACCGTTGACTATTTTTACCGGCTCACCTTTCTTTGGCACCAGGTAGTAAAATCTTCTTGTCAGATGACTTTCTCTGGGTATATCAAGAATATTTAACGCAAGATCATTGCTTCTGCGAAAATCAAAGAATAGCCAGCCATCAAGATTTGTTTCGTTTAGTATCTTTTGAATTTTTTCGAGATTGAATTTGCCCATTAATACTCCTTAAGAAATTCATAAGAGAATCAGCAGATTACTTAATAAAATAATGACACGATATTGATTATCAAAAATATCCAATTTCTTTGCTAAAAATAGTATAAATATTCATCAGATGTTTTGAAGAGATTTTTCTTTTAATTTATTTAATAATAAATTCTATTATACGATAAAGGTAAAAAATTATTAGCGGAAAAATTATGTATAAATTCTTAGGGACATATAATGTTATTCCTTCCCTGCCGGAAAATCTTGAACATTTGAGAGAGATTGCTCATAATCTTCATTGGACATGGAATCCCAATTCGCGTGAGCTCTTCAGAAGATTGGATAGAGAACTTTGGGAAGAAACAAATCATAACCCGGTAATGGTTCTGGGGAATGTTAGCCAGGAACGGCTCGAAGAAGTTTCTCATGATGATGGATTCAAAGCACACCTTGAGAGAGTACATAAATATCTGCAGGAATATTTAAACACCAAAACATGGTACGACAAAAATTATAATTACCCGAAAGATTTTAACATTATTTATTTTTCTGCAGAGTTCGGGTTAACCGAATGCCTTCAAACATACAGCGGCGGTTTAGGAGTTTTGGCTGGGGACCATCTTAAAGCATCAAGTGATCTGGGTATTCCTTTAATCGGGATTGGGCTGCTATACCGGGAAGGTTACTTTCAACAGTATTTAAATTCTGATGGCTGGCAGCATGAAAGATATGAACTGAATGACTTTAATAATCTCCCGATGAAACTTGTGATGAATAAAAATGAGCCTTTTACCCTTTCTGTAAAATATGCTTCCAAAGAGGTTTTCTTCCAGGTGTGGAAAATTGATGTTGGAAGAGTTCCTCTCTACCTGCTCGATACAAATGTTTCCCAAAATTCTGAACAAGACAAAAAAATTACCAGGGCTTTATACGGAGGAAATATTGAAACAAGGATAGAGCAGGAAATAATTCTTGGCATCGGGGGAATCAAAACTATGATTGCCCTTGGTATTCACCCGATGGTTTGCCATATGAATGAAGGACATTCCGCTTTTATGGCGCTCGAAAGGATGAGATACCTGATACATGAAGACGGGTTAAGCTATAAAGAGGCTAAAGAAATAGGATTCTATTCAAATATATTTACTACACACACGCCTGTTCCGGCAGGCATCGATGTATTCTCAAATGAGCTTGTAGAAAAATATCTTGGTAGCTTTTATAAGAATGAACTCAAAATAAGTGATAAAGAATTTTACTCGCTGGGCACTATTAATATCGGTAAAGAATCTTCTATGTTTAACATGGCACACCTTGCGATGAACACTGCCGGTTACGTAAATGGTGTGAGCAAACTTCATGGTTCGGTTTCCAAAAAGATGTGGGTATCAGGCTATAAGGATGTTCCTTTTAATGAAATACCCATTTCTTATGTAACTAATGGTGTACATATCAGGTCGCACATTTCCCGTGAAATTGAGGACCTTTTAGTTCAGTATATTGGAGAAAACTGGGCTAATAATCCGGCGTCGGAAGAATTGTGGAAAAGGATTGATAAAATTCCGGATGAAGAGCTATGGAGAACTCATGAAAGGCGAAGGGAAAGGCTCGTTGCGTTTGCGCGCAGGCGTCTTGCAAAACAAATAAAAGATAGAGGAGGCAGCCAGGCTGAAATGTCTGCAGCTTCAGAGGTGCTTGATCCGCATGCACTGACAATCGGTTTTGCCAGAAGGTTTGCAAGTTATAAAAGAGCTACTTTAATTTTTAGAGATGTCGAAAGATTGGCAGATATCATCAACAATAAATTACAGCCTGTTCAATTTATTATGGCAGGAAAAGCACACCCGAAGGATGAAGACGGGAAGCGATTGATCCAGGAGATTTTCCAGATTACTAAAGAAGAAAGATTCCGGAGGAAAATAGTTTTTATTGAAAATTATGATATGAATGTTGCAAGATATATGGTTGAAGGATGCGACATCTGGCTTAATAATCCACGCAGACCTTTGGAGGCAAGCGGAACATCCGGGATGAAAGTAATTGCAAACGGTGGTTTGAACTTCAGCGTTCTTGATGGCTGGTGGGATGAAGGATTTGATGCCGAAGTCGGTTGGAAAATTGGTAGCGGTGAAGAATATTCAGATACCGATTACCAGGATGAAGTTGAATCGAGACAGTTGTATCATACTCTCGAATCGCAGATCGTTTCATTGTTTTACTCGAGAGGAGAAGATTTATTACCACGCGGATGGATTACTAAAGTAAAAAATTCGATGAAGAAACTGGGGTATTTCTTTAATACTCACAGGATGGTTCAGGAATATTTCGATAAATTTTATTTACCTTCTTACGACAAAAGAATCGAATTGCAAAAGAATAAATGGAGTGAAGCAGTTCAATTGGCAAAATGGAAGGAGAAGATCAGGAAAAACTGGTCGCAGGTTAAAGTTGAAAAGGTTAATACCGGGAAAAATTCCAAACCGATTTTTGTCGGGGAAGAATTTCCTGTCGATGCTGAGATTAACCTTGGCAATTTGTTACAGGAAGATGTGGAAGTGCAGCTTTATTTTGGTCCTGTTGAAAAGCAGGATGATCCCGGGTTCAACTCAACTGTTGTTATGAAACCTAATAGTAAAAATCCCGGTAACGGGGTTATACATTATAAAGGAAATATTATTACGCAGCACAGCGGGCAACAAGGCTATACGATAAGAATTCTTCCCAAGAATCCATTACTTGTTAGTCCTTTTGAGGTCGGGGTTGTTTACTGGGCTAGTGAACAATAATCTGCTCAAATATTTCTGCAAATTTATAAAAGAGGTTGTTCCCAAGCCTCTTTTTTATATTCGATGTAAAATCAATTTTATCTTTGGAATCGAAAAACGTTTTTATTCCATTGGCTAATGCAATAACAGATTCAGGATCAACAAGAAAACCCGTTTCTCCGTCATCAACAAATTCTTTTAAACCTCCGACCTTTGTAGCTACAACCGGTTTTAAGAAAGAATAGCTTACGTTTAATACTGCACTTTGAGTAGCACTTCTGTAAGGAAGAATTACTAAATCGGACATTCCGTAATACAAACCTACTTCTTCATTTTTTACAAACCTGTTTAAAACTTTAACGATATTATCAAGCTTTAATTCTTTTATAAGATTTTGGTAGGATGAAGGATCATCATAAAATTCACCAACAATTAAAAGCTTAACATCGGGATTTGAAGAAATTACAGAGGGCATTGCTTTAATAAGAATGTCGAGTCCTTTATACTTTCTTACATAGCCAAAGAAAAGCAATATTTTATCGTCTTCCTTAAAACCGAGTTTTTCTTTTTCTTCTTTTATTTCTTTTTCATCAGGAAGATCATAAATATCGAAAGGAGGCAACTCTGCCCTGTAAATTTTTTTGTCAGCAGAAATGCTTTTCAAATCCTCTTCCACAATTTGAGATAACGCAACAAAGTAGTTTGCATTTCTCAATCCAAGTCTTGTGAGGAAAGAATCTATATATCTTGTTTCGTGTGAGATAAAGTTTTCAGTTATAAAAACTATTCTTTCTTTATATCGCTTTTTTATGAAAAGGGAAATAAAAAAATGGCAAATCCCGAAAAACGGCTGCCACCAATCGAATACAACAAGATCGGCTTTTTCTTGTTTTATTTTATATGCTGTTTTTATCCAGTTTAACGGCGAAACTGAATTAACGATTCTTTCATTAGGAACAATAAATTTGCTGGTAGCACTTTCATCGTATTGAGTTTTGCCTGGAAAAAGAAAAGAAGGGTAGAGAAGCTTATAATTATAAATCTTTATTTCAAATTTATCTTTTAAGCTGTTATAAAGATAAGAAACAAATGTCGAGGGACCGCCACGGTAAGGATAAGCAGGACCAATAATTATTATTTTCTTTTTCCGATTCATCAATTAAAAATAAATAAAAAAGGGGAGAGCATAAAGGATTCTTTTTTGTTAAGTGAGGCTCACGTTATAGTAACCTCGCTTTAGAAGGCAATCTATTTTTCTGTTACGAAGTGGGAATCTGCCTCAAAAGCATTTTGGCTGTCACACTGAGCTTGTCGAAGTGTGAATTTGATTTTAAATGTCGGTCTTCGACTAGCTCAGACTGACAAATTAAGACTTTTGGGACAGCCTCGCGGTTCGTGACAGCGGGGGAATTATCTCTTGAAGTAAAAAAGAAATGATACAGCTAAATCAACGTTTTAATAAATATCTTCATCGGTTTCTTCACTCTCATCTTCCTGCGTCATCGTAAACATTGAGCTAAGCATATCTTTAAATTGTAGCCCATTCTCCAAACGGAATTTACTCAGCATAGAATATTCGGCTAAACCGTGAAGTACAAATTCCATCAAAAGAAGATTATCCTTGCCGTTTATAGCGGGCTGGTATTTTTTTACAATTTCTTTCAGACCGGGAATTTTTGCTAATGTAATCTCATATTCTTTATCTGAGACTGTATTAAGTATATCGACTTTGTTTCCCTTGTTAAACCAGCTTGTTATAGAGTTATACGGGTTTGGCTCTTGCGTAGATTGCTCAGGCTGATTCTTTATGCGATTAATCTGAGGATCTTTTCGTTTTACTTTATCCGGTGAAGGGAAATAATTATTAAACAAATTTCTTATGGCTTTGCTGATGAGAATGTGTGCAACCTTTGCAGGACCTTCCTGCTCGCCTTCATAAACAAGTTCAATCTTTCCTGTTATTGCCGGAATAACTCCGTACAGATCGGAAATCCTGATGTGAGTACAATCTTCATTATTAATAATCATCCTTCTTTCAGCAGAGCTAATAAGATTTTCATAAGCAGAGATAGTCAGCCTTGCTGAAACTCCGCTTTTAGGATCGATGTATTCACTTGCACGCGCTTCAAATGCAATCTGCTCGACAAGGTCTTTCATTAATTGGTTTGTATTAATTTTTTTCTTCTGGTCAGGTGTAAACTTAGATTCCTGTTCGGTTATCTGTTGTGAAACGCCGATTGATTTCGGATAATGAGTAAGTATCTGGCTGTCTATCCTGTCTTTTAACGGAGTAACGATTGAACCCCTGTTCGTATAATCTTCAGGGTTAGCAGTAAAAACAAACTGGATATCGAGAGGCAATCTTACTTTAAAGCCTCTTATTTGAATATCGCTTTCCTGTAGAATGTTGAAAAGCGCTACCTGTATTCTTGCCTGAAGATCGGGCAATTCATTAATAACAAATATTGACCGATGAGAGCGCGGAATTAACCCGAAGTGAATTACTCTTTCATCAGAGTAGGGGAGTTTTAATGCTGCAGCTTTAATCGGGTCAACATCGCCGATAAGATCGGCAACTGAAACGTCCGGGGTTGCAAGCTTTTCTGCATACCTTTCTGAACGATGATGCCATTCGATTTTTGTATCATCGCCTTGCTCAGCAATCATATCTTTTGAATATCTTGACAAAGGATGCAAAGGATCGTCATTCAATTCAGAGCCTGCAACAACAGGAATATATTCATCGAGCAGGTTAATAAGCATTCTTGCAATTTTTGTTTTAGCCTGTCCTCTTAAACCGAGGAGAATAATATTATGCCTGGAGAGAATAGCAGTTTGAATATCCGGTATTACAGTTTCCTCATAACCAATTATACCCTCGAATGGATTCTCGTTCTTCTTAAGAAACCTGATGAGGTTGTCGCGCAGTTCATCCTTAATAGATTTTGATTTATAACCCGTTCTTTTTAATTCACCGAAAGTAGTGATTTTGGTAATATCCATTTATTAGTCCCGTTGTTTTTGATACTTGATCATTGGTCAATCGTCATTTGTCAATAGTCATTGGTCATTAGTTGTCATTGATAGTCATTTTTTAAATGACAATTGAATGACTATCGAATGACAATGAATGACTATATTCCTGATCTTACTCTTGAACCTGCACTTGAACTCTGCACCCGCCTACTTCAACCTCTTCCTTCTGTTTCTCACATAATCTTCAAAAATATATTCGCCCAAACCTGAGAGGCTGCTGTAGAATGCTCTGCCGT
>Ga0209640_10000970_pt1 | contig 23567 bp, 23 predicted proteins | sample RifCSP10_1_FD_184018 | JGI IMG/M metagenome (GOLD analysis project Ga0209640, IMG submission 184018) | Soil microbial communities from Rifle, Colorado - Rifle CSP2_sed 10_1 (SPAdes) (version 2) | ecosystem: Environmental > Terrestrial > Deep subsurface > Rock core/Sediment | place: Rifle... | reverse complement strand
TAAGACGCTCGAGGAAGTGCTGGACTTCTATGCGGGGGGCGGCGGGACGGGGCTCGGACTCGATGTGCCTAACATCGACGACAAGATTCGAAAGTACACGATCACGCCCGAAGAAAAAGCTGACTTGATCGCGTTCCTCTACTCGCTGGTCGATGAGTCACACGCGCCGGCGTTTCCGGATCGGGTCCCGTCGGGTTTGCCTGTTGTGGGACGCCTGAACAATCCCGCCCGCGAGCTTGTTGCAAAGCACAACGTCGGCTCACCGAAGGAAGAAGGCCCCGCACGCGGCCCGATGACGCTGACCGTCAAACCCGGAGAGTCGATTCAAGCCGCCGTTGAGCGCGCCCAGCCCGGCGACACGATCGAAGTCTTGCCCGGGGTGTATAACGAGGAGATCACGATCGACCTCGACAACATTACGCTGCGCGGAGTCGGCGCAAGCAACGCCGCGCGCGCCGCGACTTCTACAACGAGAGATCTTTCCGAGTTGAAGAAGTTGCTCGAGAACGCGCAGGGTTCGCGGCCGGTGCTTGATGGAAAGAACACGCTCGCCGACGCGGTGATAGCAACCGGCGACAACTTCCACATCGAAGGCTTCGAGATACGCGATTACACCGGAAACGGCGTCGTTGTGCAGAACGCGAGCGGCCCGGTCTTTCGAGACTTGAGGATTGATCATACCGGCTTGTATGGCACCTACCCCGTGAGCTGCACCGGAGTGACCATCGAGCGCGTGGTGGCGACAGGGATCGCCGACGCCGCGATCTATTGCGGCCAGTCGCGCGACATCGTGGTTCGGAACTGCGAGGCTCGCGACAACGTCACCGGGATCGAGATTGAAAACTCAGTGAACGCCGTGGTCGAGAGCAACTACGTGCACAACAACACCGGCGGCATTCTGGTCTTCGTGCTTCCAAACAATCCATCGAAGATCGGGCGCAACTGCCGCGTCGTGAACAACTGGGTGCACGACAATAACCACGCGAACTTCGGCGATCCAAATTCAATTGTGTCTCACGTTCCGCCGGGAACAGGCGTGATGATCATGGCTGCCGATGACAACGAAGTCACCGGAAACGAGATACGCGGGAACGACTGCTACGGGGTTGCGGTGTTCAGCCTCGAGCTGGCTTTTCCGAAGGGCACGAGCTTCGACGTCGGGCCGGTTCCCGAGCGCAATTGGGTGCATGACAACACGTACGCGGATAACGGCCGGAATCCTGCGGGCACGCTGGCTCGCGCAGGATTGAAGGGCGCCGACTTGTTATGGGATTTGAGCGGCTGGTCGAACAAGTGGAGCGAGACGAATGCGACTCGCGCGACGCCGCTTTTGAGCGCAAGCTGGCCGGAGCTCGCGCGGCGGGCCTACTGGCGCGTGCTTACGTTCGCCCAGGAATATCTCTAGTTTCAACGAACGCGAAACTGAACGTGATTGCTTCGTCGCGCATGGCGCGATGAGGGCAGGGACGGGCCCTGCCCTTTCTTTTGCGGAGGGAACTGATGACAGCCGCTCGTACCGAAAACGAAGCCGTCTCATCGGCGAAACAGCCTGCGCCCTTCACGCCAGCTTTGATCGGCGCATGCAGCGCTGAATTCATCGGCACGTTCATCGTCATTCTGGTTGGTGACGGCGCGGTGGCGAGCGCGGTGCTCACCGGCGCGATCGATGGCTGGGGCGTCGCGGTGATGTGGGGCCTTGCGGTGACGTTCGGTATCTACGTCGCGGCGCCGGTGTCGGGGGCGCACTTCAATCCGGCGGTCACGATAGCGATGGCGGTGTTCCGGCGATTCCCCTGGTCGCGAATCCTGCCGTACATCGTCAGTCAGATCGCCGGAGCTTTCACCGCGTCGGCTCTGGTCTACTGGCTGTGGCGCGGGTTTTGGGCTAAGTACGCCGCGGACCACGCGATTCAGATTGGCGCGCCGGGCAGCCAGAAGCTGATGATGATCTTCTCGTGTTTCTATCCCAATCCCGGCGCGGGAGTCGATGCCGGGGCGATGGCGATGATCAGCACTTCGGGGGCGTTCTTTGCCGAAGTCGCGCTGACGATGTTTCTCCTGTTGATGATCTTCGCGCTGACCGAGCCTGACAATCCGGGTCTGCCGCAAGCGGGGCTTGGTCCTATCTTCATCGGGCTGACGGTTACGGCGATCGTCGGGATTGGAGGCCCGCTGACGATGGACGCGGTTAATCCTGTTCGCGATTTCGGGCCGCGCTTGTTTGCTTACGTGATCGGATTTGGCGAGATCGCCTTTCCGGGGCCGCGCGGAAACGAGTGGTGGCTCTACATCGCGGGTCCGATCGCCGGCGGACTTATTGGCGCGGCGGTTTATCAGACCGCGGTGAAGCGGTTCCTGCCGGGCGGAGCAGGCTCATGATAAGAAGCTGAGTCCCACCTACTCGGCGGCGACTTTTGTCCTCGCGCTTGTTCTCGATGAGATGGTCCCGTGCGCTAAGGAGGGGGGCGGTGTGCGCTTACTTAAAGAGTTTGTCGAACGCCGAGCGCGGGTCCCTTGTGTCTTTGGTCGTCGTAGTGGTTTCACGCTCGACTGTCTTCTTCGGCTCGAACATCTCGCACTGATTGCGCACGTCCTTCTTCGGTATGCGTTCGGTTACCGGCTTGCGGCATTGAAATCTGGCGCCGGGGTCGAAGCTCACGCAGTTCTTGCAGGTGTGCAAGTCGGTGTGGCACTTCGGGCAAGTCGCATCCTGGGCGATTTCGCCGGCGTCAATGTTGAACGGCGTTCCGCATAAAGAACACCGGGTGACTTCGCGAAAGGCGGGCATCTTCGGGGCCCGCATATCGCTTTTTTGTGGGACTGAGGGGCGCGGCCGTTGCTCTCTGTCTTCGTCTTGATAGCCGCGCTGCTTGTACTTTCTATCCATAAGAGTCTCCTGCTGGCTGGCAAATCCTCAAATGTGTTTCAGTCTGTTGCTGGCCGGCTTGTGGTTGAGACGATTCGCTCTCAGGGTACCGACGCGATTCGAGTACCCGTCGTCGAATTCACTACGTGCCTATTATCGGGAATTCCAAGACCGATTGAGTGACACGGCCTTTATACTACATCCGGCCGCGCTATTCAATCGAATTGTGCGAGAGCTCCGGGGTCTTCACTTCGCGGGCGGTCAAACAATCGTAACTCAATTCAAGCGCTCATTGGTTCGAGGCGGACTCATTCGAGTTTTTTGCCCCTCGTTTCGGGCATCAGCAGGATCATCAACGCGCCGGCAATAAAGAAAGCGGAAGTCAGTCCAAGCGCGGGGCCGAGGCCGCGCTTGTGTGCCAGCGCGCCGATCGTCATGGGCGCGAGCGCGCTCACGCCGCGGCCGAGGTTGTAGGTAAACCCTTGCGCGGTGGCTCGCGCTCGAGTTGGAAACAACTCCGCCAGCATCGCTCCAAACACGCTGAAGAAGCCGTGACCGAAGAACCCAAGCAACGGCCCTAGCGCCAGCAGCACCGACGGACTTCGCCCCATGTGACCGTAGATTGGCGCCAGTATCGCCGCCGCCGCCAGAAACCCAATAAACGTTATACGCCGCCCTATTCGGTCCGAGATGAACCCGAACGAGATGTAGCCCGCGAACGCGCCGATTTGCATAAGGATGATCCAGCCGGTCGAGCGTACTATGCTCATTCCCGCGCCGCCTTCCGCGACCGGAGTCGACAGAAACGCCGGCAGCCACGTGAACAGACCCCAGTAGCCGAACATCAGCGCGGAGGTCATTATCGACGCCTTCAATGTCAGCCCGGCAAGCTCGCGGCTGAAGATCTCACGCAGCGGGTGCCGATTGCCGGTGTCGGTCGTTTGCCGCCCGCCGACTTGCCGCAGAGTTCCGCCCGCCCGCTTGCGCGCCCTCCACAGTTCCGGTTCTGTCACGCTCCTGCGAATCCAGATCGTGAAAAACGCCGGCAGCACTCCGACGACGAACAGCCATCGCCAGTGCGGCAGCACCGCTGCAGCCGCCAGTGCCGCGAGTATGCTCCCGATCGCCCAGCCCGATTGCATGATTCCGATCGCTTTGCCGCGATGCTCGGGAGGCCAGGTTTCGCTCACCAGGACCGCGCCCGTTGCCCACTCGCCGCCCATCCCGAATCCGAGAGCGGCGCGCCAGATGATCAATTGGGTGACGCTGTGGGCCGTTGCCGTGCCGAGTGAGCAGAGCGAGTAGATCAGGATCGTGCCCATCAGCGCCCGCGTTCTGCCTATGCGATCGGCGACGACGCCGAAGACCAATCCCCCAAGGGCCGAAGTAACAAGCGCGACCGAGGTCAGCAGGCCGGAGGTCTCGGTCCCGAAACCGAACTCGCGCTGCAGGGTCGTGATCGCCCACAAGTAGAGGGTGAAGTCCATCGAGTCGAGCATCCACCCGAGCTTAGCCGCCAATAACGCGTTCCACTGTTGTCGAGTGGCGGTCCGGTACCACGGAAGGACTGGGGGTCCCACTTCCTCGATCATTTGGTCAGCTTCTGACATAAACAGCTTGAGAGTCTACCCAATGAGTCGTGCAAAAGCACGTGGTCGACCTCCGCTGAAATCCATGCGAGGGCCACCCCTACCCCGTAATGCGACGCCTGAGCGGACCAACCTGCCAGGATCGTAGGCAACGTCACGCCGTTGACATTAGCGCCGATTGAATTATAATGTTTGCGCCTTTGGACCAGTGCATACGATTACAGTAGCGATCTAGCAGTCGGGATAGCCTGTGTAACCTGCCAAAGCGGGAAACCGTCAATCGCGAGATGTCTCTCGAAATCACACGGCGGTAGTGTTTCATAACATCCAAGCCAACCTCGGCGAAGGAGGAGAAAGATGCAGAACCAAGAACCAAAACGAGCAGTCGAAACAGGGAGCCAGCGACAGGCCCCATCATCCCCCAGCAGACGGGAATTCCTCGGCAGCGTCGGCGGAGCTGCGGCAGTAACGATAGCCGCTGGCGCAATCGGCGTCGAGCCGCTGCTGGGTTCAAAAAGCTCCGAAGCCCGCGCCATCGAGATTGCCCCACAGGGTGGTATTCAACGGCGCGATTCGGCCTATCAGGTTCGACACCAAGCTGCGATTGACGAGAAGAATCTCGGCGCGTTCTCACAACCGACGAACGGCGACGAGGAGGCGTACCCGAACCGCATAGGCAATTTCCACAAGACGCTCCCGCACAACTCTATTGGCGAAGTCGACTCGGCGGCCTATAACGCCTTGTTGAATGCCCTGAGCACGGGCGACTTCAACGACTTCGAAAACGTACCGAAGGGTGGCACGGGAGAATACGCAAACCCGATGGGCGGACTGGCCTTCAATATGGAAGGGCCCGACTCGCCTGCTACGACCTTGGTCAGTGTGCCGTTCGCCATCGCAAGCCCCGAGAGGGCGGCTGAGATGGCAGAGCTCTACTGGGAGGCGTACCTTCGCGACGTGCCGTTCGCCGACTACAACACGAACCCCGAGGTTCAAGAGGCCTGCGACGACCTCTCCGCAATGCAAGGTTACCGCGGCCCCAGGCACCCCATGTCGAACAACGTCACGCCACAGCTTCTGTTCCGTTACGACTTCCCGGGGGCGCTCGATGGCCCGATGGTTTCTCAGATTCTTTACCGGACGTTCACCTACGATGGCATTACGGTTGTGCCGCAGATGCGGGCCCGTCAGCCGGTGATCAACTGGAGCGCCGACGGCACGTTTACATTCGATTCGCTTGGCCGGGACTTCCTTACCGCGTTCAGCGAATGGCTCAATGCGCAGAATGGGGTTGGGGTCGGGAACGTCAGCGTCTTCGACGGCAATCGTTTCATTCGAAGCGTGAGGGACTTGGGTCATCATGCGGGCTCCGACACGATCGTTACCTCGTACACCAGGGCCGCACTCGTGCTGGGAGGTCTCGGAGCAGTCGTGGATGACGGTAACCCCTACAAGAACAGCAACAGGCAAGGGGGCTTTGCGACATTCGGCGCGGGTCACCTCCACACCCTAATAGGCAGTGCGTTCAAAGGTGAGAGGCATGCCTGGTATCAGAAGTGGAACGTGCATCGCCACCTGAGACCGGAGGCTTACGGCGGACTGGTGGACAACCACTTGCAAGGCCGCGCAACCTATCCGATTCCAAGCGACCTGCTCGGCTCGTCGGTGCTCACCAGGATCGCAGCGTACAACCAGCACTTGAACCAGGTGAGGTTCGGGTCGAATGAAGCCAGCTACTTGTTGGCCCAGGAGCTGCCGGGCGGATCGCCCTCGCACCCGTCGGCCCCGGCCGGTCATGCGATCACCGCCGGCGCCTGCGTGACTATTCTCAAAGCGTGGTTCAAGGAAGACACGGTGTTGTCGAACGCAGTAACCGTGAAGCCCAATAGGGACGGCACGGCGCTTTTGCCGTACGTCGCCGGAGTGGATGGCCCGCCGCTGACGATTGGGGGCGAGTTGAACAAACTCGCGCACAACTTGTCAGAGGGACGCAATATGTCCGGGGTCCACTGGCGAGTTTCGGATAACATCACCGGGCTATTCCAGGGGGAGGAAGTGGCTATTCGTCTTCTGCGCGAAGCGACGGCGACGTACCCCGAGCCCAACGCGCACTTTAGTCTCACGAAATTTGACGGCACGACGATCACGATCTGAGCGCCGATTTCCAGGCAGCAGCCCAGTTGGTGGGCTGCTGCCTCCCACACAGGCCCGGGCGCCACTATCCCATCAAGGTGGATTCTCCAGTTCGCTGCATTAGAGTGCGCACGAAGGGCGTCCTTATAGGAAGGGAGATTGAATCTCTGGCGACGTAAGGAGGGAGGAGACAATGGCACGCAAGAGCATATCGGAACGATTCCTGACGATGTTCGGCGACATCAAGTACTTCAAGTTCCCGTTCTTTTTCGTCTACGACCCCGGCTCGTACAAGGTGAAGGGTGACGACGTGCGGGAGCTCATCGACATACTCGAACCTGGAGACATCTTACTGCGAAGCTACACGATGTATGTTGACGGCTTGTTCATCCCCGGACTTTTCTCGCATGCGGGGCTCTACTATGGCGAGGTGGCCGAGGACAGCCGCCCACGCGTGGGATCGAGGATCGAAGACCTCGAGGAGCGCAAGCGTGCGAACGAGTTGTTCAAGACCGGCAAGCAGATGGTCATCCACTCGATGGCCGAGGGAGTGTTCATCGAAGACATTCTTACCTTCAGCCGCTGTGACAAGCTGGCGGTCATTCGCTTGCCAGAGGTGCTGAGGAAAAAGGAAGGAGTGTCGCCGCTGGGGATTCCCGAGGAGTTCTATTCCGACGAAGAGCGGCGAATTCGCGAGCGGCTGCAAGCGGGCCAGGCCGTCGCACGCGATGAGGTCGTTCCGCTGGCAAAAGAAGAAGCGCTCGCCAACGTCGGCCGCAGTTACGACTTCGATTTTGACTTTGCCAATTTCGCCCGCCTCAGCTGCTCGGAGCTTGTCTATTTTTGCTATAAGGCAGTCGATCAGCACATCGAGGTCGCGCCACGAGAGAAGCGAATGCTTTTCATCAAGAAGAAGATCGTGGCGCCCGACGCCTTCCTGCGCGCCAACCTGAACTGTGCGTGGGCTAGTCGGTCCGTGCGGCCGGAGATCGAGGAGCTTGGGATCGCAATAGGGACGACACCCCACAAAGCCCGGGCGGCGGGTTGATGACGTGGACCGACGGGGTGGACGACTGAGCGGTCGCAGTCGCAAAGTCGCAGAAACCAGAGCTTGACACACTTTCAGCCTCAACTATAATTGCCCGGTCGTTCGCGTCGTTCGCGTCGTTCGCGTCGTTCGCGTCGTTCGCCGGTGACGCGGGAGGTAACCGGCGGTCCTGGAGGCACCTCAGTTCCTTCCGCAGGCAAACTACGTTGCAATCGGTAACTTAAACTGAGTCGGTGCAAGCCGGAGCGCACATCCGGGTGCGGCTGCTCGATCCGACAGGAGGAAATTCTGTGAAGAGCAAGGATACGCGAAAGAGAGCCGGGACCCGGACCGGCGCTAATTCAGGTCAAGGCAATTATGACCAGATCGAGGGCTCACGACCGTCATCGGTCGGGCGGCGGGTCTTTCTCGGCAAGGTTGGTGGAGTGACTGCTGCGTCGCTTGCAGCCGGAGCGATTGGGCTGAGTCCGGTTTTGGAGGCCGGGAGTCCTCGAACGGAAGCCCAGGAGTTGGAGCCTCTCGCGGAGTCCGGTCCTCTCAGTGCGCGAAAGCGCGCCAAGAAAGCGTTCACTCTTCGCGTTGACGTTGCGCAGCGTGAAAAAGACCTTCCCCTTCCGTCCCATCCCACCAACGGCGACGAAGAGCGTTATCCAAACAAGATCGCGAGCTTCTCAAAGGGCTTGCCGCACAACAATCTTGGCGAAGTTGACCTTAATGCATACGCATCGCTCATCCGCGCGGTAACCACCGGCAACCCTGCCGACTTCGAGGCTATAATCATTGGCGGTCCGCGCAAGCTCATCAATCCTCAAGCTGCCTTGGCCTGGGAACTGGAAGGACCGGACTCTCACCATCTGGCAACTCCAGCGCCACCGGCCTTCAGCAGCGCACACTCGGCGGGTGAGATGGTTGAGCTTTACTGGCATGCGCTGACCCGTGACGTGCCCTTTTCTGAATACGATACGAATCCGCTCACAAATCAGGCTGCGGCTGATCTGTCGAGGATGTCGGATTTTCGCGGGCCTAAAGCAGGCGGGCAGGTTACGCCTGCAACTCTCTTTCGCGCGGACATGCCCGGCGTCTTGACCGGTCCCTACGTTTCACAATTCTTGCTGAGGGACGTTGCGTTCGGCGCTTACACCAGCCCTCAGCTTATGCGTACCGCGGCGCCCGGCATTGATTACATGACTGTGTACGACATCTGGCTCGCGATCCAAAACAGCGCCGCACCCGGGCAACAACAACTCGACCCCACGCTACGGTACATTCGCGCCGGTCGCGACCTGGCTCGATGGGTACAGGTGGACGTGCTGTTTCAAGCTTATTTCACCGCCACCCTTATTCTGCTTGGGTTGCGGGCTCCGTTCGACGCGGGCAATCCGTACAACAGTTCCCGCAACCAGCAGGGTGTCGGGACGCTTGGCAACCTGCACATCCAGAGCCTGGTTCCTGCTGTAGCCACCCGCGCTTTCAAGGCGATCTGGTTTCAGAAATGGTCAGTGCATCGACGGCTGCGGCCGGAGATGTTTGGCGGACGCATTCACAATCACAGGATCGGCGCCGCCACCTACCCGATTCATCCGGACATACTGAATTCCCCGGCTCTTGACGCCGTCTTTGGAGGGAATGGCACGTACCTCCTGCCACAAGCGTTCGTTGAAGGGTCGCCGACCCACCCGTCCTACGCCGCCGGCCACGCGGGGATCGCTGGTGCTTGCGTAACCATATTGAAGGCCTTCTTCGACGAATCATTCGTCATCCCCAATCCTGTCGTAGCGAGTGCGGATGGCCTGACACTAATACCCTTTGTAGGACCGCCCTTGACCGTGGGTGGTGAACTGAACAAGCTGGGCTGGAACATTGCCATGGGCCGAGATTTCGCGGGCATTCACTATCGCTCCGATCAGATTGATTCGATGAAACTGGGAGAAGAAGTGGCGATTCGCTTCCTGAAAGAGGAGCGAGAATGCCTGAGCGAATCATTCAACGGATTCTCTTTGACCAAGTTTGACGGCAGCGTTGTGACCGTTTGACCTGGCGGCCGTGGTCTTCTGAGACTGGCGCGCGGTACGCAGTGCAGGCGCCTGCAACTGCCTGAAAGCAACAACTTCGTATAGACCTTGGAGTGACTGACCCTCTGACGCTGACTCAGGAGGTAAGATTCTTCTCATCTCTTGACTGCACCGGTGCTTGAGCCTGGCTTGACAGAAGCATATAGGGACTATAGTTTAAGGGTTTGTCTATTTGAGCTTGGCGCATCATGTTCGATGTACTTACGGAAAAACTGCGAAAGGCGCTCAAGGACCTGCGAGGCCAGGGGCGTCTGAGTGAATCGCACATTGACGCAGCGGTGCGCGATATCAGAATCGCCTTGCTCGAAGCCGACGTCAATTACAAGGTCGTGAAGTCGTTCATCGACCGCGTGAAAGGCAGGGCACTCGGCCAAGAGGTCATCGGCTCTCTCTCCCCAGCGCAGCAGGTCGTCAAGATCGTCTACGACGAGATCGTCGCCATGCTTGGCGGTACGTCGACTCAACTGCTGTTCACCAAGCGCATCCCTAACGTCGTCATGATCGTCGGCCTTCAGGGTTCGGGCAAGACGACGACGACCGGCAAGCTGGCGAAGTTGCTGGCTGAAGGCCAACGGCGCAGGCCGCTGCTGGTTTCGGTCGATGTATACCGCCCGGCTGCGCGTGAGCAGTTATCGATCATAGCGAGGGCCATCGAGCAACCCGTCTTCGAGGATCACCAAGAGAACGACCCTATCAATCTCTGCCGGAAGGCTATCCGAGAGTGCGAGACGACCGGCTTCGACACGCTGCTGATCGACACGGCCGGCCGCCTGCACATCGATGAAGAGTTGATGATCGAGCTCAAGCGGATAAAACAGGAGACGACGCCTTCGGAGGTGCTGTTCATCGCCGATGCGATGACCGGCCAGGATGCAGTAAGGTCGGCGGAGGAGTTCCACGCGCAGGTAGGCCTTACCGGGGTCGTGCTCACAAAGATGGAGGGCGACTCTCGCGGGGGCGCGGCGCTGTCGATCAAAGAGGTGACGGGCCAGCCGATCAAGTTCATCGGCGTCGGCGAGCGCTACGATGCGATCGAGCCCTTCTACCCGGACCGCATCGCGCAACGGATTCTCGGAATGGGAGACGTGCTCTCGTTGATCGAGAAGGTGCAGGCGGAGGTTGACGGAGAGAAGGCTCTCGAGCTTCAGCAGAAACTGGCTCGCGACAAATTCTCGCTGGAAGATTTCCGCGACCAGTTGCGCCAAATGAAACGATTGGGATCGCTGGATAAGCTTCTGGATATGCTGCCGTCGAATCTGCTCGGAGGGTTGAGAGTCACGCCCGAACAAGCGGCCGAGATGGAAGTGAAGCTCCGCCTGACGGAAGCGATCATCAATTCGATGACGCCAGGGGAGCGGCACGACACCGCTATCCTGAACGCGTCGCGCCGGCGCCGAATCGCGCGCGGAAGCGGGACCAGCGTTCAAGAGGTCAACCAGATGATCAACGAGTACACCGAGATGCGAAAGATGATGCGCATGGTGACTTCTGGGGGAATGGGAGGGATGCTGGGCGCGCTGGGTGGCCGGCTCGGTGGAGGCCTTATGGGGGGCGGCCATTCGCGAAAGGCGACCAAGCGTCGGAAGAAGAAAAAGAAACGATGACGCCTGTTTTGGAATACAATTGCGTGACAAAGGAACGGGGACGTTGAATAGCCGTTTTTCGCAGGGCGAGTCGGCCGTGCCGGGCCGCCGCGTCGCCCCCGCATTGGAGTTTTGGTCCGGCACAAATGAAGACCAGGGAGGTGTGGTTTGCTTGCTATCAGATTGACGAGGATGGGGGCCAAGAAGAAGCCGTTTTATAGGATCGTCGTGGTGGAGAAACGATCGAAGCGCGACGGGAGCTACGTTGAGTCGCTCGGTCATTACGATCCGTGCCGCAATCCGGCTGACATTAAGATCGACCGAGAGCGCGTTGACTACTGGCTCGCACGCGGGGCGCAACCCAGCGAGACTGTGCGAAGCCTGATAAAGAAGAAGACGCGCGCAGCAAGCGCTGAACTCGGTTGAATAGTCGCCAGGCTGGTGAGTAGTGCTCCCTGTTCGCCGCGCACTTCCTTCCATAACGACGCTCTGAAGGAGGCGACGTATGAACGATGATTCACTTAGGGATGTGATCGAAACCATCGCCAAAGCTCTAGTGGATTATCCGGACGAAGTAACGGTTACCGAAGTGGACGGCGACGCAACTACGGTGATCGAGCTGAGGGTCGCTCACCAGGATCTCGGCAAAGTCATCGGCAAACAGGGCCGTACCGCTCGAGCGATGCGGACCATTCTGCGGGCGGCGGGTATGAAACTGAGGAAGCGCTTCGTGCTGGAGATCGTCGAGTAGTGGGTGTAGCCAGGGACAGTGAAGCGTTGGGAGAAGACGTAGTGATCGCCCGGGTCATCAAAGCCCGGGGGATTAGAGGCGAAGTGGCGTGCGAGATGGAAACCGACTTCCCTGAACGGTTTGGGGAGATGGAACGAGTGACCTTGAGGATGCCGGACGGCTCACGGCTGCCGCTCGACATCGAGCAGCACTGGTTTCATGGCGGGCGAGTGATTCTGAAGTTCAAGGGTTACGATGAGCGGACCGCGGCCGAAGCGTTGATTGGAGGCCGGCTTGTGGTGCCTAGCGCTCAGAGCATGCCGCTCGCCAGGGACCAGTACTACGAGTACGACATCGTCGGCTCCGAGGTCTTGACGATCGACGGCGAAGATCTTGGATCTGTTGCGAGCATCCTGCGAACCGGCGGGACCGATTTACTGGTCGTGCAGGATGAGATGGGCCGAGAGCTCCTCATCCCTTTCGTGGAGGGAATCTGTCGCGAGGTTGACCTGGACGCAGGTCGGATCAAGGTCGACCCGCCAGCGGGGCTCCTGGAATTAAGCCGTTAGTGATTGACGAGTGAACCGATGAATCGATCCTAGGTATGCGGTTCGATATCGTAACGATTTTCCCGGAGATCTTCCGCGGGGTCTTTGAGTTTGGAATTGTTCGCCGCGCGGTCGAGGGGGGCTTGATTGAAATCCACCTTCACGACTTGCGCGACCATACGTACGACAGGCATCGGCAGATTGATGACCGGCCCTTTGGCGGCGGCGCAGGGATGGTGATGAAGCCCGAGCCGCTGTTCCGCGCCGTCGAGTCGATAACGGCAAGCGGCGGCCAATCCCGGGTCGTGCTGCTGTCGCCGCAGGGCCGGCTGTTCAACCAGCGAGTGGCAGAGGAGTTCGCAAAGGAGCGGCGTCTGGTGATGATCTGTGGCCGGTACGAAGGCGTCGACGAGCGAGTGGCCGAGAATCTGGCTGACGACGAAGTCTCGATCGGAGACTACGTGCTGTCGGGCGGCGAAATACCGGCGATGGTCGTAGTGGACGCTGTGACGCGGTTAATTCCCGGGGCCCTCGGGTGTGAACAGTCGGCCGAGTTCGAGTCGTTTGCAGCCGGGCTTCTGGATTATCCGCAGTACACCAGGCCGGCGGATTATCGCGGGCTCAAGGTACCGGACGTTCTCCAGAGCGGCAATCACGCGGAGATCGAGAGATGGCGCCGGCGTAAGGCGCTTGAAAAGACGTTAAGGCGGCGGCCCGATTTGATGAATTCACGCTCGCCCTCGCCAGGCGAGCGAAACGAGATCGAAGAGACTCTCAAAGATAGTGATAAGACCGGAATACAATAGCTGCGAGGTATCGTTATGAATCAAGTAGTCGAAGCAGTCGAAAAGCTTCAGATGCGCAATGACATCCCGAATTTTCAGCCGGGCGACACTGTTCGCGTACACGTGCGGATCACGGAAGGCGACAAGGAACGGCTTCAGGCATTCGAGGGCATAGTAATTGCCCGAAAGCACTCAGGAGTGCGAGAGACGATTACCGTGCGAAAGACCAGCTTCGGCGTGGGAGTCGAGCGCATATTCCCGCTGCACGCGACAGTCGTCGATCACATAGACCTCGTGCGGCACGGGCGAGTCCGCCGCGCCAAGCTGTATTATCTTCGAAACCTGCGCGGTAAGGCGGCCCGAATCCGCGAGCGCGACACGCGAGGCGTCGTCAAGGGCGTCCCAGCACGTGACAAGCCGGATGAAGCCCCCGAGACCGTAGATCAGGACGTTCAGACAAGCGACCAGTAGCCGCCTGCCGTTGATTCATGAAGACACGCAAGGAAATGCTTGAAGAGTTCGTCGCCGCCGATCCCGACGACTCCTTCTCGCGTTACGCTCTCGCGTTGGAGTGCGACAAGGCCGGGCTGCAACAAGAAGCCATCGCGCTTCTCCGTGAGGTGATCAAACGCGATGCCGGCTACGTAGCCGCGTATTATCACCTCGGGCGGATGCTTGCGCGAGACGAGCGGGTCGAAGAAGCGCTCGACGTCTATCGCCGGGGCCTCGGCCACGCCGCCGCCGCGGGCGATCAGCGGACCCGCAGCGAGATACAAGAGGCGATCGAGATGCTGAAGTAGTTCAACAACCTCATCGGCGATCCAGCAGGACTTCGCCGCCAACCACGCCGAGCAGCACGTCGAAGTCCTCGCCGAATGCGATCAAGTCTGCGCACTTGCCCCCCTCGATCGAACCGCACTCCTGCTCGACGGCTGCCGCGCGCGCAGGCACGAACGACGCCATTCGAAACGCCTCCGCCGCGGGAACGCCGACGCTCACCATGTTCTTGAGTCCCTGTCGGAGCGTCATCACGGAGCCCGCCAGCGTTGTCTCGCCGGAGTCGCGAGTAAGCGCCGTCCTCCCGCCAATGACCACTATGCTTTCACCCCATACGGAGTAGCCGCCGTCGCCGAGACCCGCCGGCGGGATCGCATCGCTGATCAGAGCCATACCGTCCGCGCTTTTCGATTGATATATCAGCCGCAGCATCAGGGGGTCCACGTGATGGAAGTCGGCAATGCAGTCGAGAGTGACCTCGAGCCGCACGAGCGCCCACGCAACGGCGCCGGGCTTGCGATGATGCAGCGGATCGAGCGCGTTGGGAAAGTGAGTGACGTGGCGCGCGCCGGCCTGAAACGCGAGGTCGAGCGTGGTTGGATCTGCTTGAGAGTGGCCGATGAACGGGCGCACGCCCCGCCGGCTCAACTCGCGGGTGAGTTCCAGGCCGGCGTCGAGCTCCGGGGCTAACGTCATCAATCGCGCGAGGGACGATGAACGGGAAGTCGCGTCGCCAGGGGGACGCGCAGTGTTGAGGAGTGAATCCAGCGAGCGCGGGTCTCCATCGTACGTTCTGAACCGGCGGGCGTTCAGAGCGCCGCAGCGCCGCTGATTCACGAACGGTCCCTCAAAATGAACCCCCAGTATGCGAGCACCGCGAAGCTGGCCTCCGGAGCCGGTTCGGTCCTGGCGTCTTATGTGTTCGCCGATCTGTTCGAGCGCGGCTTCGTAAGCGGGACCATCGGCCGGCACAAGCGTGGGAAAGAATCCTGTCACGCCTTCCGACAACAGAAACTCACACAGCTTCGCAAGTTCGTCCTGGCCGGCTTCCATCACGTCGACCCCCGCCGAGCCGTGTATGTGGATGTCGATCAGTCCGGGAGCGAGGTAGGCACCGAGAAGGTCGATCGATTCGGCTGCGAATCCGGTTGGCGTACTTCCCGCGGCGAAGATTTCGGCGATGCGGCCCTCGCGTATCAGGACACCGCCCTGCCTCACGCCCGCCGGGAGCGCAACCCTGGCATTGTGTAACAGGAGTTGATTCATGACTCGACGCGGAAGCCGCGAGTCAGCGGAGTTCAGAGCAACTGTTTGATTTCGTTTTCGAAGACCGAAGCCGGCTTCGCCCCGACCAGCGTCCTCACCGTGCGGCCATCGCGGTCGAGCACGAACGTAGTCGGGATGCTGCCTCCGCTCGGCATGTACGGTCCGAGCGCGGCGGCGGTGTTGACCATCCAGATGGAGTAGTTGATGCGGTACTTGCGCATGAACGGAGCGACAGCCGGTGCGCCGCCGCCTTGTTGGGCGATCGGGTCGATAGAGACGCCGACGATCTCGAGACCCTCGTCCCGGTACTTGTCTTGCAGCTTGATGAAATCGGGAATCTCCATTCGACACGGGCCGCACCACGTGGCCCAGATGTCGAGTATCACGACCTTACCGCGATAGGCTTCGAGGCTCTGCGAGACGCTGGCGGTTTCGACCGGCACCGGCGACACGCTGACGGGGTTGCCCCCTTTGTTACAAGCCGTCATCGAAATCCCGGCGATTGCGACGACGCCGACCAATCCCAAGCCGACGAACCACGGAACTCGGCTCGTCTGTTTCTGTTTTGCGGCCATATTTAGAACCTCACAACGTCACTTCCTGCCTCGGCCAGTATTCGCGGCCCCGGCTTGCGTAGGCGTAGAGCTTAACACGACAGGCCCGGCCAACGCATCAGTATCGAGAGCCAGAGGCCCGGTGGGCGCCACGGGACTAATAGCTGCGCGCCAGCCTGCGCTCGCGAACCCGTTTGCTGGCTGCGAAGTGGAGAGGCTTTTCCTTCACCCGAAGCGGTTGTGATCCGGAGTGGCGGCGCTCGAGGATGATCCTGCACACGACAAGCGCCAACAATCGGTGAACGAACCGCGATTCCCACTTCATTGCCGGCAGGACCTCGATTCGAACAGTCGTCTGCGTCCGGTGACGCATATCAAAACGGAAGACCAGAAGGGGTGAGTTGTAGAACTCCTTATGGACTTTGAATGCGACCTCGGAGCGGAATCGGCTGTCAACCGACCGGGTCAGGCAGAAGTTGTCGCCCTCCGCCATCTCGATGCGAAGCTCTTCCCGGTGCGGATTCGCGCGCGCGCGTTCTCGGAGAAAGGATTCGCTTCCGTCTTCCGCAACGATCGAGATGCATCTATGTAGGGCGGCGAGCCGGATGTCGGAGTGAGTGCCTTCGGTTTCGTAGACTGCGCGGCGCAATCCTCGCCAGCGCAATCGCCCGATGGTGCGGCCGTTGGCGATGAAGAGATGTCGCGCGCGGCTGTGGCCCTCGCGCCGAACCACAACCTCGCCCTCGCCCATGAAATCACGCTCGAAGGATTCTCCCGCCGCTACGCTTAGTGCCTCTATCCCCGCTTTCATGTCTCCATGCCGAGAACTTGCGGACTGACGCCCGGGCTTCGTCCCGCGCGAGTCGCACGCGCCGGCACTCTGGATTCGCACTTCATACGCCGATGTAACGCGCGTACAGCCCTCGGGCGATCGCCGGGTCATCCGTTCCGCGAATTATGCTCCTGGCGTCGCGGAAAACGGTTATGTCGTACCGGTCGACGCGGAAGCGCAGAAGAAACTCGTTGAATGCCACCTCGCCAAGCGGCCGCAACCGCCGGGCGAGCGCGTCGAAATCGAGATCGGTTCGTCCGGTCCTTGATATCTGGACGGCATTCCGTCCGCACAAGGTAGTCGACACCTGTCGTGACTTTCCTCGCAGGAACTCAAACTCTCGCCGCCCGCAAGTTGGACACGCCGAGCGATCCGAGAAGCCGGCAAGGTTGATACGGCTTACGTTGAAGTCCCAGACATCGATTATGATCAGAGAACGGTGCAGCACCTCCGGTCGTCCGGTCAGAAGCTTGATCGCCTCGATGGCTTGAATCGAGCCGATGACCGACACGATCGGCAGCAGTACGCCCGCGGTGTCGCATGTTGGCCCGGAGCCCGGCTCGGGAATCGCCTCCAGCACGCATCTCAAGCACGGCGTTTCATCGGGAACGATGGTCATCGTCAGCCCGTACGACCCAACCGCGGCGCCGTAGACCCAGGGAATCCGCGCTTTGACGCACGCGTCGTTGATCAGGTACCTGGTCTCAAAATTGTCCGTGCCGTCGAGCACCACGTCGGCCCCCGCAATCACTTCTTCGATGTTGGCAAACGAAACATCGGCGACGACCGGTTCCACTTTGACGTGTGAGTTGACGCGGGCGATGCGAGCCGCAGCGGCCACGGACTTAGGAAGCCGATCCAAGGCGTCGCGCTCTTCAAACATGATCTGGCGCTGGAGGTTTGACTCTTCGACGAAGTCGCGATCGACCAAATCGAGGCGGCCTACTCCGGCGCGGGCCAGCGTTTCCGCGTGAATGGCTCCAAGCGCGCCGCAGCCGATAATCACGGCCCGCGAGCCGGCGAGCCGCCGCTGGCCGTCGCTGCCGATGCCCTCGAAGAGAAGCTGGCGTGAGTACCGGTCGAATTCGCTCATTGGGTGCGCCTCGTTTGCTCCACCACGATTCTACACTAGGCGGTGAGGCTCAGAAACGATCAGCACGAACGGAACATGCCGCTTCTTGCAAACCGCGCGCATTATGCTTTACATTTTCGAGGTTTCAAAATCCACGTTGTGGTTGTGGACAAACGTTGGGACGGAGGTGGACACGACATGCCCAGAGGGACCTGCCCGGAATGCGAGGCCGAAGTTCAAGTAGACGAGGACTCCGACAAGGGTGACATCGTCGATTGCCCCGATTGCGGCGCGACGTTGGAGGTTGTCGGGCTTGACCCGATCGAGCTTGACGTAGCCGTCGAAGAAGAGGAAGAAGATTGGACCGAATGAGCCCCGCCTCCCGCTGACCGCGCTGACACAATCACGAGCTTTCAGCGCGGCAACCGCGAGTGCCCGCGCCCCTCGTGCCGCAACCACATCCACATCGAGACACCGTCGCCAATGCGCGATCTCGGGCGAACCTCATTTGACGCCACTCCTGTTTGGTCGAACGATTATGCGGCCTAAGCACGCCACGGTTTCCATCAGCCCTGCGCGGCGCGCGGCGTTCGACGCGTTGATTCGAGTCGAAACCCAGGGCGGGTATGCATCAGCCATCCTCGCGACAATCCCGGAGCCGAATCTGTCGAGTGAGGACCGCGCTCTCGCGCAGGAGATAACGCTTGGCGTGCTGCGCTGGCAAGGCTACGTGGACTACTTCATCAAACGTTACGCCGGCAGGGCGATTGACCGGCTTGATGTTGCGGTTGTCGTTGCACTGCGAATGGGGCTCTATCAGCTTCGCTTTCTCTCTCGCGTGCCCCACTCGGCGGCCGTCAACGAGTCAGTCGAGCTCGTCAAGCGAGCGCGGGTCTCAAGCGCCGCCGCGATCGTCAACGCCGTCCTGCGAAAGGCCGCGCGCAATCCGGAAGATAAGCCGGGCGCCGATATCCGCGAGGAGATCGAGAGAGCGTCGGTCGAACTCTCTCATCCGCGATGGCTGCTGGAGCGATGGCGGAACCAACTTGGCGAAGCGGAGTCGTCGGCGCTTGCTCTTGCCAACAACGTTCGGCCTCACACGTCGTTCCGGGTGAACACGCTTCGCGCGACAACTGCTGAGGTGTTGGAGCAGCTTCGATCCGCCGGCTTGACGGTGGAGGCTTCGGATCACGTGCCGGGCGCCTTCATCGTCGAAGCGGGTCCGCCCGGCGAATTGACCGGGGCAGCACGACGAGGCCTGGTCTACCTGCAGGATGAGGCGTCGCAGTTGGTTTCGATCATACTCGAACCGAAGAGAGGCGACCGCATACTTGATTTGTGTGCAGCCCCGGGCTCGAAGTCAACGCACATCGCAGCCCTCACCGGCGGTGATTGCTGGATTCTTGCGTCTGACATACACCCGCATCGGCTGCTCACACTCCGGAGGATGTGCCGGCAGTTGGGCGCGAACTGCATAGATGCGGTGGCCCTTGACGCGACGCGTCCGCTTCCGTTCATTCAAGGGGCACCGCCCTTTGACCGCGTTCTTGTCGATGCACCGTGCTCGGGGACGGGAACGCTTCGCCGCAATCCGGAGATCAAGTGGCGGCTCGCGGCGGCCGACATTGCGCGGCTCGGCGAGCTTCAGCTAGCGTTACTTGAGCGCGCAGCCGGCGCAGTGAAACGCGGCGGGCGGCTGGTTTACTCGACCTGCTCGATTGAACCGGAGGAAAACGAGGGGGTCGTCGACAGGTTCCTCGGCAGCGCGCCCTTCAGGTTGATACGCCCCGCCGTTAGCGCGGATCTGGCGACTGAAAACGGCTATCTGAGGACCTTCCCGCAGCGGCACGGGATGGATGGCTTCTTTGCAGCAAATCTAGAACGAGAATAGCCGCGGAGGAGGATGAGATTGAACCGAGAATTCAGAGTTGTGAGTCTTGAAGACATCGAGCAGGCGAGGACACGAGTTTCGCATGCCGTGACGCGCACGCCGTTGGAGCGTTCGCGGTGGCTGTCGAGCGAGTTGGGGCGCGAAATCCTGCTCAAGCTTGAATGTTTTCAGGTGACCGGCTCATTCAAGATTCGCGGCGCGATGTCCAGTCTCTCGGCGCTGAGCCAGGAGGATCGCTTGCGCGGAGTGTTGACGGTATCGGCGGGTAATCACGGTCTGGCGGTCGCTCACGCGGCGGAAGCACTCGACATCGACGCCACCATCGTTGTTCCTTGCTCGGCGTCGCGCGCCAAGGTCGAAGCGATCCGCCGGTATCCGGTGACGCTGATCGAGCAAGGGGCGAACTACGATGAAGCCGAGCGCGCAGCCCGGCAGATGGAGCGTGACAGCGGCGCAACGTTCGTCTCGCCTTACAACGACTTCGATGTGATCGCCGGGCAGGGAACGGTTGCCCTCGAGATTCTGGAGGACTCGACCGACCTTGAAGCGATCGTCGTTCCAACCGGCGGCGGCGGCCTGCTGGCGGGCGTCGCCATCGCGGCGAAGGCAATCGACCCGCGGATCAAGGTCTACGGCGCGGAACCGGAGGCGACGCCGGCGATGCTCCGGGCGCTTGAAGCGGGCCGCCTCGTCGAGATTGATGAGGATGAGACTATCGCGGATGGGCTTGCGGGCAACATCGAACCGGGGTCGATCACGTTTCCGTTAGTCCAGCAGAGAGTGGACGGCATCATCACCGTCAGCGAAGAGCGAATCCGCGAGGCGATGCGGCGAGTCGCGCGCGAGGATCACCGAATCATCGAGGGCGCCGCTGCGGTCGCCGTAGCCGCGCTGTCTGACTCGCGGCTTGCGGGCACACGAGTCGCCGCAATCGTGACCGGCTGCAACATCAGTCTGGACCTGTTCCTTGGTTTGGTCGCCGAGAATGGTTAACGCGGAGAGCGCCGATCATGCCGGCGTAGCTGCCAGCCTTACGCCAAGTCGATCACTACGATCTCCGAAGGTAAGCGCGCAGCGAGCCTCAACTCAGACTCCGATTCGATCCGCGCTTGATCGCCCGTAGCAATCGCCTCGTCGTTTACTGCCAACTCGCCGTCGATCACGAACAGATAGACGCGGCGTGCGTCGCCGGGCGCAAAGGCGATCTCGCTGCCCGGCAGTAGTCGCGAAACATACAACGTCGCGTCCTGATGGATTTTTAATGCGCCGGGTGTCGAAGTTCCGGAGGCGACTGCGAGCAACCTGCCGGTCCGCTGTGACTCGGTGAAGCTCGCTTGTTCGTAGGAAGGCTTCAGGCCGCTGACCGCCGGAGTGATCCACATCTGCATCAGGTGCACCGGGTCAGTTGGAGAGGGGTTGTACTCGGAGTGCCGGATGCCTGTGCCGGCGCTCATTCGTTGAACCTCTCCGGCCCGTATGCGCCCGAAGCCGCCGGCGCTGTCTTTGTGCTCCAACTCGCCTTCGAGCACGTAGGTGATGATCTCCATCTCGCGGTGGCCATGCATCGGAAATCCGGACGCGGGTTGGATGACGTCGTCGTTGAACACGCGGAGCGCGCCGAAATTGACGTTGGCCGGATCGTAGTAGTGATCGAAGCTGAAATGCCAGTGGGTCGAGAGCCAGTCGCTCTCGAAGTGATAGCGCTCGCTGTTTCGGATTAGCGTAATCAATCGCCTCCCCCTCGGCGCGAGGTCGCGGCGCATTCGACAACTCGACCATTGGAGATGTGAATCGTCGGTGCCTCGCAAGTCCTACAATCGGTCCAGCCACGAGGCTGGGTCACGATGGAGATGGACAATGCGGTCGAGCGCGCCCTCGACCTCGGTGACAAACTCCCGTCCCAATCCTTCCAACTGCCGTTCATACCAGCTCGCGGCGCGCTTCAAGTCACCCTTGGCCTGCCGTCTGACGAGGAGGCGATATGTCACAACTCTCTCAGGATATCGTCTCGGGTTTTTTCCCAGGGCTCAACGTCGCCTGGGTCCTCGCGGTGCTGCTGAATCCGCTCATCGAGGAGCCGCCGATGCGACTCGCTCAGGGGCATGCCGGCAGCCTCGTCGGCGACCTCATCCCAAAGGTCCTGCAGTAGACGGATTCTCTCCGCTGATGGTAGTTTCCGAAAGCCCTCAACAATGGTCTGAGCGGTCACGTCACCCCTCCCTGCTAGCCACCACAGCTTACAATCATATCGGTCAACGCGTCCAGCTCGCTGGCTAGCGCGCTTCGTCCTGCAGATTGTACGTCCACTCGTTGCAGCCATCAGCACCGCGTTGCCATACGCGCAAATCACACGAGCAGCATCGCGTCGCCGTAGCTATAGAACCGATACTCGTGCTCCACGGCGTGACGGTACGCGTCCAGTACGACCTCACGCCCCGCGAATGCCGCAACCAGCATCAACAACGAAGAGCGCGGCAGGTGAAAGTTCGTGACCAGCCCGCTCACGACTCGAAACGAGAACCCCGGATAGATGAACAAGTCAGTCGGCGTGGGACGCGGGGACGCGGCGACACGGGGGCGCGGTGATGCCGGCTCGACGAGCGCCGCCGATTCGAGAGCTCGCGTCGTCGTTGTCCCGACCGCGATTACTCTGCGGCCTTCAGCAATCGCGCGATTAATCGACCCGGCCGACTCTTCACTGATCGTGTACATCTCGGGTTCGACCTGGTGGTGTTCGACGTGCTCCACTCGCACGGGTTGAAACGTACCGTAACCTACGTGAAGGGTGATCTCGACGACGTCGACGCCTCGCTCTCGCACCCGGTCGAGCACCTCCGGCGTGAAGTGCAATCCCGCAGTCGGAGCCGCGACCGCGCCTCGCTCGCGAGCAAACACGGTCTGATAGCGCTCGGCGTCGAGGCGGTCTTCTTCGTCGCGCTTGATGTACGGCGGGAGCGGAGTCCGTCCGATTCGGTCGATGATCCGGTCGAAATCGCCGTCAACCTCGAATCGGACCGTGCGCCGTCCGTCGGGCCGCCATTCGAGAACCTCCGCGTGCAGCTTGCCACGCGCGAACTCAACACGGGCGCCCGGCAGCAGCGACCGCCCCGGCTTCACCAGCGCTTCCCAGGTGAGCGCGTCGAAGCGCCGGACGAGAAACACCTCGACGCGGCCGCCCAGGACCGTCTCGCCGCGCGCGGTTACCCTCAGCCTTCTTCCAATCAGTCGCGCGGGAAAGACTCGCGTGTTGTTGAGTACGAGCACGTCGCTGGCAACGAGAAACTCCGGCAAGCACCCGAAGACCGAATCCGTCAGCAAGCGGTTGCTGCGATCAAGGACAAGCAACCGCGCGAGGTCGCGGCGCAGAGCGGGCTCTTGCGCGATCAGGCTCTCGGGCAGTTCGTAGTCGAAGTCGGAAACAAGCATCGCCACAAGAAGGCACAAAAACCACAAGGCAAAACAGAAATCCAAAAATCCAAAAACTAAAATCTAAAATCCAAAATGGGTTCACTCGCTCACTGTGACCGAGACATCTTCAGCGCCAGGGACGGCGTTTCTGTACGATCCGCTGAAGAGATGCTCTCGGTGCAGCAGCGCCGTGAACTGGGCGCCGAACAGCATGATCAGACTGGAGAAATAGACCCACGACAGCAACGCCACCGCCGCCCCGATCGACCCGTACACCAGATCGTAGTGGAAGTAAGGAAGCAAGGACGCGAACCCGAATTTCGCCCCTTCCCACAGTACGCCCGCCACAACCGCTCCCGGCAGCGCTTCAAGCCATGGCACCGGCGTGTTGGGCAGCAGCTTGTACACCAGCG
>Ga0209640_10000969_pt1 | contig 23579 bp, 21 predicted proteins | sample RifCSP10_1_FD_184018 | JGI IMG/M metagenome (GOLD analysis project Ga0209640, IMG submission 184018) | Soil microbial communities from Rifle, Colorado - Rifle CSP2_sed 10_1 (SPAdes) (version 2) | ecosystem: Environmental > Terrestrial > Deep subsurface > Rock core/Sediment | place: Rifle... | reverse complement strand
GCCGTAAGGCGGCGAGTCGAATGGCGGGCCCGGAGGGACTCGAACCCTCACCCAACGGTTTAGAAAACCGTGGCTCTATCCACTTGAGCTACGGGCCCATACGCCTGAATAGTATAACTGACCGGTTGGGGTCTGGGTTACGAGAAGCGGTTGACCCAGAACAGCGACAGCCCGACCGCACCGAGCGCCAGCAGCGCCGCCACGGCGCTCGCAATCCCGGTGACTTCCGTGGGTTTGTACTCCCAGCCGATCTTGCGGCTCAACTGCCGGTACGCGTCGCGCAGCTGCCCGACCGAACGGGCCAGGAAGTAGTCGCCATCGCTGATCTCGGCCATCTCGCGCAGGGTTTCTTCGTCCAGGCGGACCCAGATACTGCGGCCTCCGAGGTTGAGGAACGTGCCTTCGGGCGTGCCCACCCCGATGGTGTAGACTTTGACATCCTGCTGCCGCGCGATGCGCGCGGCGTCGACCGGCAGCGCGCCGCGGTTGCTCTGTCCGTCGGAGAGCAGGACCACCGTCGCGGGGGATACCGGCAGCTTCGGCGGCTGGGCGGGCAGCCCTGTCCCCAGCGGCCGCTCACGGCCAGGCAGCGCCCACACCGCCTCGAGCAATCCATCGCCGATCGCGGTGGCGAACTCCGTATGCAGCTCGCCAATCGCTTCCAGTATGCGTCCCCGGTCGGTGGTCGGCGGCACGATCAACGTCGCATAACTGCTGAAGGTCACCAGGCCGACCTTCAATCCCCGCGGCAGCCCGTTGACGAACTCCGTCGCGGCCGCCTTCGCCGCTTCCATCCGGTTGGGCTTGAGGTCGTCGGCCAGCATGCTGCGGCTGACGTCGATGGACAAGACGACGGTGTTCTGGGTCGCCGGGATCGGGAACGGCGCGACGGGCCGCGCCATGGCGAGAACGAGGGCGGCGAGGGACAGGCCGAACAGTCCGGCGGGCACGTGCCGGCGCCACCGCCGGCCCTGACGGACGGCCTCGGCGAGCGCGTGGACGCGGGTGTGCACGACCGCCTGCCGCGGCGGGCGCCTCAACACGCGCGCGTAGAGCCAGGCCAGCGCGGGGATCGCGAGCAGTCCGAACAGCAGTGCCGGCCACTGGAAGGTCATGAGCCTACGGCACCCTCCGGAACCAGACCAGCGAGAGGAGTCCGCCGGTAACGAGCAGGACGCCCGCGCCGCCGACGACAACGGCCGACACTTCGGTGCGCCGCTTTTCCCATCCCATCACCCGGCCGAGTTCCTGATAGGCCTTCTGCAGTTCGTCTGTCTGCGTGATGTCCATGTAGCGGCCGTCGGCGAGTTGGGCGATCTGCTGCAGGACGCGTGAATCGAACGGTACCAGCACCAGCTGTCCGTCGACGGTCATCACGCTGCCGGCCGGCGTGCCGACGCCGACCGCGAAGAGCCGGACCCGGCCCTCCTTCGCCAGCGCCGCCGCCTGCGCGGGATCGACGCCCATGTTGCTCACGCCGTCAGAGAAGATCATGACGGCCGCGGGCGGGAGATCTTCCGCGCGCAGCGGCACCTGCGGCGGTGGCGCGGGCGCCGGCTGAGGGCCCGGCAGTGCGAACGGCTGCCCGGGGGCCTGGCGGCCGACGTTGAGCTTGTCGCCGAGGAACTCCTTCCGGCCCGGCAGGATGCGCAGCGATTCGAGGATCGCGCCGCCGACGCCCGTGGCCTGCTGCACTTTCAGCCGCTCGAGCGCCTCGCGCAGTTGCTGGCGGTCCGTCGTGGGAGGCACTAGTACCTGCGCGTAATCGCTGAAGATCACGATGCCGACCTGGGTGGACCGGGGGACGGCCTCGAGCGCGGCGAGCGCCGCGTCCTGGGCCGCCTGCAATCGGCTGGGCTTGATATCCTCGCCGATCATGCTCTTGCTGACATCGATGGCCAGGATCAGTGCGGCGCGGTTGACCGGCAGCGGCACCGCAGCGATGGGACGAGCCATCGCAAACAGCAACAGCGTGATGGCCACGATGTAGAGCAGGACCGGCAGGATCCGGCGGACCGCCGGCGGACGCTGCCAGAGAAACTTCGTCAGGTGCGGATCTGCCAGCGCTTGTTCGCGCCTGGCGGCGTGGCGCTGCAGGCGGACGTATCCCCAGGCCATCCCGGGGACCAGCAGCAGCGCCCAGAGCATTACCGGCCAGCCAAATTCCACCGGCCCTTCCTCCTGCGGTACGTGATGAACTTCAACAGCGGATCGACCAGCACGTCGGCGGTCGAGAGATCCAGGACATCCACCCGGGCGGTACGGAAGATCCGATCGGTCCGGTCGCGCTGCTCGGCCACCAGCGCCCGGTATGCCGCGCGGACCCGGGGGTCAGACGTATCCACCCACAGCTGCTCTCCGGTCTCGGGATCCCGGACCGGCATCCCGCCCACGTCGGGCAGTTCGCGCTCGGCGGGATCCTCGATCCGTACGGCAATGACATCATGCCGGCGCGCGAGCTCGCGCAGCGGGCCGTCCCACCCCGCGGGGCCTGTCTCCGCGGGCCCCAGGAAGTCCGACACGACAAACACGAGACTCCGGCGCCGGAGGATCGGGGCGATCTGGCGCAGGCTGCCGCCGAGATCTCCCACCCGGCCGTCGGTCTGCTCCGCCTGCAGCATGTGGATGATCCGCAGCGTGTGCAGACGGCCGCCCCGCGGCGGGATGTAGCGGTCCCGGCCTGGGAAGCCGATCAACCCCACTTTGTCCCCGTGCCGGGTCACGATGTAGGCGGCCACCCCGGCGAACTCGATCGCGGTGTCGCGCTTCAGCTCCCGCCGTGTGCCGAACCGCATCGACGGCGAGAGGTCGACGAGCAGCCACGCGGTCAGCTCCTTCTCCTCGAGGTACTGCCGCACGAAGATCCGGTTCATCCGGGCGGTGACGTTCCAGTCGATCCGCCGCACCTCGTCGCCGGGTTGATACTCGCGGACTTCGGCCAGGTCGAGGCTGGGCCCGTAGAAGACGCCCGTGTAGTCGCCGAACAGAAACCCGTCCAGACGCCGGACCACCTTGAACTCCAGGCGCCGGAGGACCTTTTCTGGAGTCTCCATGACCTGACTCAACGTCGGCTCACGCCGGCGGTGTGGTCACCGCCTTCACCTGCTCATAGGGATCGCCCACATGCACCCGCGGTGCCGGCACCCGGTCGAGAATCCGGGCCAGCAGCTGGTCGGGGTTCACGTCCTGGGCGAGCGCTTCGTATGACAGCACGAACCGGTGGCGCATGACTTCCGGCGCCAGATCGCGGACGTCTTCGGGAAGCACGTACTCCCGGCCCCGCAGCAGGGCCAGGGCCTTCGCGCCGAGGATGAGGTTGAGTGAGGCGCGGGGGCTGCTGCCGAAGGAGATGAACGGCGCGAGCTCGCCCAGGCCGAACTCCTTGGGCCGGCGGGTGGCGTTGGCCAGCGTCACCGCGTACTCCATGATGTTCGGATGGACGTAGACGGCGTCGGCGATGCGCTGCATCTCCAGCAACTCCGCCGCCGCGAGCACCGGGTGGACCACCGGGTGCTCGACGGTCATGCGCTCGACCACCGTGATCTCCTCGTGGACGCTGGGGTACGAGATGACGACTTTGAACAGGAACCGGTCGACCTGGGCTTCCGGCAGCGGGTAGGTGCCTTCGCTCTCGATCGGGTTCTGGGTGGCCAGGACCAGAAACGGATCGGGCACGGTAAACGTCTGCTTGCCGATGGTGACCTGGCGCTCCTGCATCGCCTCCAGCAGCGCCGACTGGACCTTCGCCGGCGCGCGGTTGATCTCATCGGCGAGCACAAGGTTCGCGAACACGGGCCCGAGCTCGGTTTCGAACGTCCCGGAGTGCTGGTTGTAGATCCGGGTGCCGACGAGGTCGGCGGGGACGAGGTCCGGCGTGAACTGGATGCGCTTGAACTCTCCCCGGATCGCCTGCGCGGTCGTCTTAATCGCCAGCGTTTTGGCCAGACCGGGGACCCCTTCAATGAGGACGTGCCCGCGCGCGAGCAGCGCCACGAGAATCCGCTCGAGCATCAGGTCCTGGCCGACGATCACCTTCTTGATCTCGACCAGCACCTTGCGCATGGTGGCCGAGGCCTGCTGGAATACCTCTACTGAGTACACGGCGGCGTGCCCCCTTGATGGAATAGACTCATATTAAGTTCCTTCTGCCTACTGCCTACTGCTTACTGCCTACTGGGTTCTAGATATTCGGTCGTTCGCCCAGCGTGACGGGCACGGAGAATGTGCGGCCGTCGCGCAGGATCTCGAGCATCACCAAGTCGCCGATGCGCTTGCCGAGCACGTACCCGGCCAGGCCGCCGAAGGTGTGCACGGGCCGCCCGTCGATGGACACGATGATGTCGCCGCCGCGCGGTACCTCCCGGGGTGCGCCCCCGGCCCGGCCCCCGCGGAGACCGGCCAGCGCCGCCGGACCGCCGTCGATCACTTCGAAGATGAGGACCCCGCTGCGCACCGGGAGACTCAATTCGAACGCGAGGTCGTCGTCAATCGTCGTCCCCGTGATGCCCAGCCAGGCGTGGCGGACGGATCCCGTGCGCAAGTCCGGCAGCAGCGCCTTGACGGCGTCGGACGCCACCGACAGACTGTAGCGTCCATCGCGGGCCGTGGCCACAATCACGCCCACGGCTTCGCCCCGGTCGTTGACCAGCGCGCCGCCGGAATCGCCGGGGAAGACGGCGGCGGTCGTGCGCAGGTACGGCGCGCCCGGCCGGGCTTCGACATCCAGGGTGACGAATGACCCGCTCGAGGGACCGCCCGTCCTGCGGGGAGCCCGGCCGAACGTGGTCACGAGATCGCCTTCCCGAAGCAGCGAGGAACTGCCCAGCAGCACGACCGGTAGTGACCCCCGCGCGTCCACGCGGATTAGCGCCAGATCAAACACCGAATCGGTGCCCACGATGTGGGCCGGTGTGGTGTCCCCACTCTTGAACACGACGTCGATACTCGTCGCGCGGGCGACGACGTGTTGAGCCGTGAGGATGTAGCCCCCGGGATCGATGACGACGCCCGACCCGGAACCCCGCCCGACACGGCCGTTGACCTCAAACGTAATGTTGACCAGGACGATCGCCCGGTCGACCGCCTCGATGGTCAGGGCGGGGAGCGTCCTGACCTGGGCCGACGAACCGGCCGGCACCGCCGCGAGCACGGCGGCGGCCAGCACGACCGCCAGCCAGCGAGCACTCCGCCTCATTCCGCGCGCCACCTCGCCAGGTGCGTGAAACTACTTACCCGAGAATACGCGAAACCGGTAACAAAAGCGACACGGCCCACCAGAGATTTACTGTGTTCGACCACCGGTCAGGAGATCGAGGTTTACTCCAGTCGCGTGGTTAAGTACTAGTCGCCCCGCCACCGCCGGCCGTCGCGCTCCAGCAGGCGGTCGGCCGCCTGCGGCCCCCATGAGCCGGCCGGGTAGTTGGGGAACCCGCGCGGGGCGTGCTCGCGCCAGTGCTGGAGCAGCGGATCGACGATGGCCCACTGCAGCTCGACCTCATCGCGCCGCGGCATGAACCGTTGGTTGCCGCGCAGCGCCTCCAGCAGCAGGTGCTCGTACGCCGGGTGTTCGGCTTCACCCAGCGAGTCGTACGAGAAGTCCAGCGGCACCGTGCGGATTCTCCGCCGGTGTCCCGGCACGCGTGCCGCGAACCCCAACGAGATCCGTTCATCGCGGGCGGTGTTGAGGATCAGCACGTTGGGGTCCATCTCCGACATGTCGTAGTCCTTGAACAGCCGCAGCGGCGGCTGCCGGAAGACCACCGCCACCTCGGTTTCCTTCTCGGCCATCCGCTTGCCCGCCCGCAGGTAGAACGGGACGCCCGCCCACCGCCAGTTCTCAATCTGCAGCCGCACCGCGACGTACGTGGGCGTGTTGGAATCCGGACTGATGCCGTCTTCCTCCCGGTACCCGGGGACCGCGTGCCCGCGGGCCGTCCCGGGGCCGTACTGCCCGCGCACGGCATCTTCAGGCCGCCCGGGAGGAATCGCCCGGAGGACCTTCGCCTTCTCGTTGCGGAATTCGTCAGCGTCGAACACGGTCGGCGGCTCCATGGCCACGATCGCCAGCAGCTGGAACACGTGGCTCTGGAGCACGTCTCGGACCACGCCGACCTCCTCGTAGAACCGCCCGCGCCCCTCGATCCCAATGTCTTCCGAGAACGTGATCTGCACGTTGTCGACGTACCGGCGGTTCCAGATCGGCTCGAACACGGTGTTCGCGAACCGGAACACCAGCATGTTCTGGACCGTTTCCTTGCCGAGGTAGTGGTCGATGCGGTAGATGTTGTGCTCGCCGACGACCCGGTCGATCAGCGCGTCGAGCTGTTCCGCCGACGCCTCATCGTGGCCGAAGGGTTTCTCGATGATCACGCGGTTCCACCCCCGGCCGCCGCCGTTGCGGTGGACAAGGTCCATCTCGCCGAGGGTCGTGATGATCCCTTCGAACGTCGACGGCGGCACGGCCAGGTAGAACACGCGATTCCGACCCGTCTCGTGGCGCTCCTCGACCGTATTGAGCAGCCGCCCGATCTTGTGGTAGTCCCCGGCTCTCGTGGAATCGGCGGCGACGAAGTAGAGCCGCTCGACGAAGCGGTCCCGGTGGCTGCTGTCCACGAGCGGGTGGGCTTTCGCGATAATGTCGCGGACCATCTCCCGGAATGCGTCGTCGGAGAGCTCGCGCCGGGCGACTCCAACGATGGCCAGCCGGTCGGACAGCGCGCCTTCGGCAAACAGACGAAACAGCGCCGGCAGCAGCATCCGCTTGGCGAGATCCCCGGTCGCGCCGAAGATGACGAACGTCACCGGATCCGGCGCCGCGATCTCCTTGATTTCGGCCTGCGTCTCTTTCGTGCCCAGTTTCACGGGAGGTCTCTTTCCGCTTGATTTTCCGGGCGATCTGCGCCTAGTGCCGTACCAACTTGATTCGCCACCTATGCCTTCCTTTGTTCCTGTCTCGCGCGCGAGAGCTGAGCCTACTTATCAAGTTGGTCCGGCACTAGTATCATTGAGACGTCGGGGCGTAGCGCAGTTTGGTTAGCGCGCGTGGTTTGGGACCACGAGGTCGCCGGTTCAAATCCGGCCGCCCCGACCACCTCCAACCCCTATCTACCCAGCCGAGGATTCTCCGGATTCCTTGGATTGGGTAGATGGAGTAGACTGCGCAGATTGTGTCGATTGCTTTGAGGCGGCCTCGCGCGCCAGCTCCGTGGTGCGCTTCGGACGCATCTCCTGCATCCCCAGGAAGTCCGCCGCCAGGTATCGCTCGATGAGATCGCGGATCTGCGCTTCGCGTTCGGCATTGCCCGCCCGCGCCTCCGCGACCCACGTCTTATCCACGCGGTACGTTTTCAGCTGTCTACCGTCGTGGAAGTGAATAAACGGGTGGTTCTTCGAATCTTCGAGCACGAGGATTCTGACCGAGAGATTCAACTTTTGCGCGATGGCGGTCGCCACATCCAGGATCCACTGCCGGGTGGCGTCCGGCCGCTGGCCGGGACCCATGCCGATGGTCCCCGCCACCGTCTGGCCGGCCAGCGGGTTCAGATCGGCCGGGCGGCCGGCCGCCCGGATCTGGCCGCGGCGCTTCCTCACGTTCTCCCTGATCTGGGCCCAGACGTCGAACCCTGCAACCACAAACGCGAACAGGAAGAAGAAGACGACGGCAATCGTCAGCGACCAGTAGGCCAGGAACTTCTGAACGACTTCCGGCATGATCCCTCCGCGCAGTCACCCGTTCCTCGATGGGAATTGGGCAGAACAGCGGGGGCTTCCTGCGGTATAATGCTGTCTACACTTATTTGCCCCGTATGGGGCCCGCGAGGATGCCGCATGCGCCCAATATGGAAAGGCCACCTGACATTCGGCCTGGTGACGATTCCGATCAAACTGTACACGGCCACCGAGGCGAAAGACATCCGTTTTCGCCTCCTCCATAAGAGCTGCATGACCCCCATTCAGAACAAACGCTACTGCCCGCACCATGAGGCCATCGTCGAATGGAACGACGTCGTGCGGGCGTACGAGTACGCGAAAGGAAAGTTTGTCCCCGTCACCGAGGACGAACTCGAGAACGTACCGCTGGAGACTGCGGGGACGGTCAGCGTCACCGCATTCGTCAACCTCGAAGAGATCGATCCCATCTACTATGAGCGGTCATACTACCTGGCGCCGGATGAAGGCGGGCAGAAGGCCTTCCGCCTCCTCCACGACGTCCTGGGGGAAGCGGCGCGCGTGGCGGTGGGCAAGGTCGTGATCAGGGAGAAGGAACACCTCGTGTCCGTACGCCCCCGCGACGGCACGCTGGTGATGTCGGTCCTCTTCTACGCCGACGAGGTCCGGGCGATCGAGGACATCCCCGAGTTCCCGATCCAGACGAAGATCCACCCGAACGAGAAGAAGATGGCCCTGCAGTTGGTCGACGGCCTGACCGCGTCATTCAATGCGGCCGAGTACCACGATGACTACCGCGAAGCCCTCCAGAAGGTCATCACGGCCAAAATCGAGGGCGAAGAAATCGTGGGGGTACCGGTCCGGAAGGAGACGAAGGTGGTCGATCTCATGGACGCGCTGCGGCGCAGCCTGAAGGCGACCGAGAAGGAGAAGCCTGCCCGCCGCGCACGCACCACCGTCCCTCGCGCGGCCGGGATGCGCGAACGCACGCGCTGAAGTTCAGGTGGCGGTCCTTCGCGCCGGCACCTCCGGTTTCAGTTACCCCGAATGGAAAGGCACGTTCTATCCCGCCGGGCTGCCCGCGGGTGGAATGCTCCGTCACTACGCCTCCGTGTTTCCGACGGTCGAGATCAACAACACGTTCTATCGGTATCCCACCGACGAGACGCTCCGCCAGTGGGCCGCCGCCGTCGGCCCGGCGTTCCGGTTCAGCATCAAGGTCCACCGCCGCATTACGCACAACAAGCGCCTGAGAGATACCGACGCGGATGTCGCCTTCCTGTACGAGCGCATCCAGGCCCTCGGTGGGCGCATCGGTCCCCTCCTCGTCCAGCTTCCCCCGTCGCTGCGCGCCGACCTGGGATTGCTGGAGGCGTTCTGCGCCCAGCTCCGGCCGGGCCCGCCGGTCGTCGTCGAGTTCCGCCATGCGTCGTGGGCCACCGATCCGGTGTACGCGCTGCTCGATCGGTATCGCGTCTCCCTGTGCGTGGCCGAGACCGACGATCAGGCCCCGCCGGCCGCCGCCGTCGGTCCGATCGCCTACCTGCGGCTCCACAAATCACGGTACGATGATGGCGCGCTGCGTCACTGGGCGGATTGGATCGCGCGGCAGCTCGCGGGGCAGCGGGACACCTTCGCGTACTTCACGCATGAAGAAGGCGCCCCCGCGACGGACTACGCTCAGAGACTGACCACGCTCGTCGACGAATCGTGAGGTATTCGCGTGGGCCTTGACGACTACCGCAGAAAGCGGCGCTTCGGCGCGACGCCTGAACCAAAAGGCGGCGGGGCGCGCCCCCGGGGCAGACGACGCGCCGCCGGCAAACCCGGGCTCCACTTCGTCGTGCAGGAACACCATGCGACGCGGCTGCACTGGGATTTCCGCCTGGAAATGGACGGCGTGTTGAAGTCGTGGGCGGTGCCGAAAGGACCGACCCTCGATCCGGACGAGAAGCGCCTGGCCGTCCCGGTCGAAGATCACCCGCTGGAGTACATGGAGTTTGAAGGAGTGATCCCCAAAGGCAACTACGGCGGCGGCACGGTCATGGTGTGGGACCTGGGCACGTACGAGGCGCTGGAAGGCGACCCGGCCAAAGCCTACGACAGCGGGAAGCTGACCGTGGTCCTGCACGGAACGAAACTCCACGGCGAGTTCCACCTCGTCCGCACGAAGATGGGCGGCCAGACGCAGTGGCTCATGTTCAAGAAACGCGACGACGATGCCGAAGCGGGCTGGCAACTGCCGTCGCCGTCGGTCTCAGTCAAAACGGGCCGGACGATTGAGCAAATCCGCGAGGATGAATCTGCGAGGTGGCAGTCACGGGAACCAGAGCCTGCCGGTCGTGGAAAGAAACCTACGACCCATGACCGACGACCTACGACCAAGAAAGTCCTCAAGCCGCTTGGCCTCGACAAGCCCGGCACGGATCCCTTCCCCCGCAATCTCAAGCCGACGCTGGCCACCCTGGTCGAACACCCGTTCAACCATCCGGACTGGGTGTTCGAGGTCAAGTGGGACGGCGTCCGCACCATGGCGTATCTCCGCCGGCGCGGGAACGAGCGAGAAGTCGACCTGCGCAGCCGCAACAACCTGTCCCAGAACCGGCAGTTTCCCGAAGTCGTGGAGGCGCTCTACCGCCTCGACGTGCCCGACATTGTCCTGGACGGCGAGATCGTGGCCTTAGACCCCCAGGGACGCGCCCACTTTCAACTGCTCCAGTCACGCATCCCGATGGCCCGGAACGGCCCGCGGCCGAAAGAGACCGAACCGCTGACCATTGCGTACTACGTGTTCGATCTCCTGTACTATGACGGGCACTCGCTCCTGGGCCGGCCGCTGGAAGAACGGCGGCGGGTTCTCGACGCCGTCCTCCCCGCCGACCCCGCCATCCGGCTGTCCGAAGCCGTCGGGGAGTCGGGGGTGGCATTCTACCAGGCCGCCCGTGAGCACGGCATCGAGGGCATCGTCGGCAAGCGAAAAGATGCACCCTATGCCGCCGGCAAACGGACGCCGGCGTGGGCGAAGGTCAAGATCAAACAGCACCTTGACGGCGTGGTCGGCGGGTTCACCCGAGGGCGCGGCGCACGGGCCAAGGCCTTCGGCGCGCTGATCCTTGGGGCATATGATGAAGCCGGCCGTCTCCAGTACATTGCCCACTGCGGGGGCGGATTCACCGACGCGGAGCTGCGTCGGGTGAGGAAACTCCTCGACGACCGCCTCAGCAGCACGAGTCCATTCGCGGACGCGCCGCCGGCGACGAACGAGATCCCGACCTGGGTGAAGCCCGAGCTGGTTGTCGAGGTCGAGTACGGCGGATGGACACGCGAGGGGTACCTGCGTTTTCCGGTCTACAAAGGCCGGCGCGCCGACAAGCCGGCGGCCGAGGTCCGTCTGGAACGGCCGGCCCAATTACCATGGGAGCCGGAAGCCGGAACCAAAACGCCGGGGACAGATCATCGAGGTACGGGGCCCGGGGCACGGGGCGCGGTCCAAGCCACACCCCGAACCCCTAAACCCCAAGCCAAGGAGCGAGTGGAATCTGCGTTGGCGAAGGCCAAGGTCCCGGTTCAGTTCACCAACCTGGACAAGGTCTTCTGGCCGCGGCAGGGGTATACGAAAGGCGATCTCATCGCGTACTACCTGGCGGTAGCCGACGTCATCCTGCCCCATCTGAAGGACCGGCCGATCACGCTGCGCCGGTTTCCCAATGGGATCGCGGGGGAGAGTTTCTACCAGAAGGACTACCCCGACGCGCCGGAGTTCGTCGAGATCGTGCGCATCTGGACGGAGAGTTCCAAGACGACACTGGCCGCACCCGTGTGCAACAACCTCCCCACCCTGCTGTGGCTGGCCCAACTGGCCGATATCGAGATCCACACGTGGTTCAGCCGGACGGCCCCAATCCGCCGGGCCGAAGGGGGACCCGCTGGAACGGAGTTCGGTCGGTCCGAACGCGATCTCCGCGAGAGTGTGCTCAACCGGCCGGACTACGTCGTGTTCGACATTGACCCGTACCTCTTTCCGGACAACAAACTCCCCCAGCGCAAGGGGGAGAAGGATCCCGAGTACTCACGCCGAGGGTTCGACGCGGCCACCGAGGCCGCACTGCTCCTGCGGGGGGTCCTTACGCATCTGGGTCTGGAGAGCTTCGTGAAGACGTCAGGAAAAACCGGGCTGCACGTCTTCGTGCCCATCCAGCGGCGGTATACCTTCGATCAGACGCACGCCGTCGCCAAGACGATCACCCAGTACCTGGAGGGACAGCATGCCAAGAAAGTGACCACCGCGTGGGCCGCGGAGAAGCGGGTCGGCAAGGTGTTTCTCGACTACAACCAGAACCGGATCGGCGCGACGCTGGCCGGCGCGTTCAGCGTCCGGCCGACGCCCGACGCCGGCGTGTCCTGGCCGGTGACCTGGAAGGAACTCGAGGCCGGATTCGACCCCCTGGCGTTCAATGTCAAGACGGTCCCCGCCCTGATCAAAGGGCGCCGCGACCCGTGGCGGACGCTGCTGGACAACCCGCAGCGGCTTGAAAAACACCTGACTTCGTAAGCCGGGGCAGCCGCCGGGGGCGTTCACGCGTCGGCCGCGGGTGGGGCGGTGCCGGTCGCCAGCCTCCGAATGAACGGTTTGGCGGCGGCCAGGGCCCGCGCGCGATGGCTGATGCGGTTCTTCGCGGCCATCGACAGCTGGGCCATCGTCTTGCCCTCCTGCGGCAGGAAGAAGATGGGATCGTAGCCGAATCCGCCGGACCCCCGGGGCGCGGTCAGGATCTGGCCTTCGCACACCCCCTCGAACGTCCGCACGCCGCCGTCGGGCAGAGCGACGGCGACCACGGCCCGATAGCGTGCGGTGCGGTCGTCCGGCCCCGTTCCGCGCAGCAGTCGGAGGAGCTTCGCGTTGCGCGCGGCGTCGTCGGCTCCGTCGGCGGCGAAGCGGCTCGACAACGGTCCCGGAGCACCCCGCAGCGCATCGACCTCGATCCCCGAATCGTCGGCGACGGTGACCCGGGCCGTCAGACGGGCGACGGTGAGGGCCTTGCTGATCGCATTTTCCGTGTACGTGCTGCCCTCTTCGCGCAGCGGCGGAATCTGCGGGAAGGCCGACAGCGAGTACACCTGTACAGGCAAATCGGCCATCAGGTCCAGGAATTCGCGGACTTTGCCTTCGTTGCGCGTGGCGAGCACGATCTCGAGGGGCGCCCAACTGACGGGCTGCGGGCGCCCTCGCCGTGTTGGTGATCGCTTACGGCTTCGGGGTCGGCTGGAGGACATCGGCAAGGACGCGCGTTTGGTAGACGATCAGCTGCTGAATCCCCCGTTCGGCCAGCGCGAGCATCGCCTGCATCTCGTCGCGCGTAAACGGCAGGCCCTCGGCGGTCGTTTGAAGTTCGACGATGCGGCCGGCTCCGGTCATCACGAGATTGAGGTCCGCGCGCGCTCGGGAGTCTTCCTGAAAATTCAGATCCAGCCGGGTCTCCCCTTCTACGATCCCGGCGCTGGTGGCCGCAAGAAAATCCCGAACCGGCCATACGGCCAGCGCGCCCGTCTTGCGCAGGACGTGCAGCGCGTCGACCAACGCGACGAACGCTCCGGTAATGGCCGCCGTCCGCGTCCCCCCGTCCGCCTGGAGCACGTCACAGTCCAGCCAGACGGTCCGCTCCCCGAGTTTGTCCAGGTCGATCGCCGCGCGCAGCGATCGACCGACCAGCCGCTGGATCTCCTGCGTTCGGCCGCTGGGCCGGCCGATTTCGCGCGGTGTGCGCTCGTTCGTCGCACGCGGCAGCATCCCGTACTCGGCGGTGATCCAGCCGTGTCCGGCTCCGCGGAGCCACTGCGGCACCCGTTCTTCGACGCTGGCGGCGCACAACACGCGGGTATCGCCGAGCTCGATCAGCACGGATCCTTCCGCGTGCTTGAGGTAGTGGCGGGTGATCGTGACCGGGCGCATCTGATCGCCCTGGCGTCCGTCCGGCCTCGGCATGCCGACCCCTTTCGCGGCGCCGGAGAACGATTCCTGGACGGCCCTGCGGACCGTCGAGAAGTGGGTCAGCCCACTAGTTCCCCACAGGCACCGGATAGACGGCGAGGAAACGGGCGATGCCCCGATGAATGGCCTGGGAAACTTTCTGACGGAACGCGACGTCACGCAGGCGGGCTTCGTCGTCGGGATGCGAGATGAAGGCGGTCTCCACCAGGACCGAGGGCATGCCCGGTTCGCGGAGCACGACGAAGTTCGCCGTCTTCACCCCGCGGCTGGGGATGCCCAGCAGCACGCCGAGTTCGTCCTGGATCATCTGCGCCAGGGCGAGACTCTGCGGGGTCAGATAGTACGTCTCTGACCCATTCACCGCGGTTCGGGCATGGGCATTCGCATGGATGCTGACCATGATCGTCGCGCCGCGTTCGCGGGCGATCTTCGCCCGGTCGAACAGGTCGACAAACACATCGCTGTCGCGCGTCATGACCGTCCGAATCCCATCCTTCGCCAGCAGGTCCCGCAGCCGCAGGGAGACATCCAGCACCACGTCGGACTCCCGCAGCCCAGTCGGACCGATCGCGCCCGGGTCCTTCCCCCCATGGCCGGCGTCAATCGCCACGACGTGGCCGCTGCGCGCGGCCGCGGCATCCGCCAGGTCGATGATGATCCGGCCCTCTGCCTGGTTCACCAGGTAGTTCGTCTTCCGCTTCAGGGTCACGACGACGCGTGTGACCGGTGGGTCCGCCGTGAACTGCGCCCCGCGAATGACGACGATCACCGGCCCGTCGACGGGGATCTCCTGCTTGACCGGAATGAACACCGCGCCCTCAATGTCGATGGCGAGGCGGTCCGGAAAGACGAACTCGCGGACCTTGTACTGCATCGACCCCGTCCCTTCAATCGTGATCCGTCCGGCGGACCCGACGGCCTCATAGGACACAGTGAGAATCTTCAGCCCGTCCTGAGGCTGCGTGGACACAGGCGGCGGGGCCCCCGGCGGCGGGGCGGGAGCCGGTGCGGGTGAGGCAGCTGGTGGGGGGGCCGCCGCGCTGGCGGGCGGGGCGGCCGGGCCCGCGGCGGCGGCTTTGGGCTGCAATTCCAGCGTCACCAGATACGACGTGACCGAGGACGTGACGCGGATGTCGACGGGTTCGGTGAGATCGAAAACGAGCCGGGTCACATAGGGCTGGATCTGGAACTGCGCCGAGCGCATCCGGGCCACGCCGCCGGCGTTGACGGCGACTTCCCGCTCCGTGGTCCGCAGCGCCGCGTTGAGGAAATCGACGACCAGCCGTTCAGGATCATGGAGGACGTTCGTCTCGACCTGGACCGGCCCGGTCGCTTCCACCCGCACCTGCAGGCCGGCGCCGGCCCGCTGGACGGCAAGACCGGTGATCTGGGAACTGACGTGCAGCGTCCGCACCGCTTCCTCGTATTTAGTCCAGGCTCCCAGTGCGGTGAATACAGCCTGGGCCGGCACGAAGACCCGGTCACCGACCTGGATCGGCGCGACCGGAAGCGGACGGGGCTGGCCGTTCACGAGCGCGGTGAGGTCGTTGACCCGCAGCCGCACGGTCGTGCGGAGCCGGTTGGTCACCACAACGCTGCGGTCGGCTTCGTAGAACGCGGCGATGGCGCCCATGGGCTCAAACAATCCCACGATGGGCGCCATCACCTGACCGTTGGAGAGGACGGCAGGCGCGACCAGGGGGATCTCAACGCCGTTGACGATGACCTTGATCCCGACGGCCTGGGCCAGGGCGGAACCGGACGGCACCGTCCATAACAGCACCGCCGCCAGGAGCACGGCTGCAACGAGCTTCATCCAATACCCCGAGTGTGCGCCACCACCTCCACGACGAACGGCCTCTCCCGTCCGACGCTAATTCGCGTCTGCGCCGATGAATCCTCCGGGGTCACCTCCCCACGCTGGAGGGCAACCGCGTCATCGTGAGAAAATCGGTAGGTGACGCGCATGAAAATCGACGCCCACATTGAATATCAGGCGCTCTCCGAAGTCCCGCAGCTGGTGCGGGCGGCTGAGGACTTCGGCTTCGACGGCGTGTGGTTCAGCGAAACGTCCCATGACCCGTTCCTGGCCGCGGTGCTCGCGGCCGAGCACACGCGGCGGGTCAGCATCGGGACGTCGGTCGCGATTGCGTTTGCGCGCAGCCCGACCGTCCTGGCCCACACGGCCTGGGATCTCGCCGCCTACTCCAACGGCCGGTTCATCCTGGGACTCGGCTCGCAAGTCAAAGCCCACATCACCCGCCGGTTCGGGGTCCCGTGGGAGCCGCCGGCGCCGAAACTGCGCGAAACCGTCGAGGCCATCCGCAGCGTCTGGGCGGCGTGGCGGGACGGCGGGCCGCTCAATTTCCGCGGGCGCTTCTACACGCTGACGCTGATGACCCCGTTCTTCACGCCGCCGCCTCAGGGAGCGCCCATTCCGATCGTGACGGCGGGCGTCAATCCGCCGATGTGCCGCGCCGCGGGTGCCGTCGCAGACGGATTTCAGGTCCATCCTCTCCATACGGCCGCCTATCTCCGTGACGTAATCCGGCCCGCCATCGAAGCGGGCCGACGGGCCTCCGGCCGCGGCGGTCTTCCATTCTCCATCGCCGCATCGGTGTTTGCGATCACCGGGACGGACACGGCTGCCGTCGCACGCGCGCGGGAACGCGTCCGCCGGACGATCGCGTTCTACGCCAGCACACCGTCGTACCGCGGCGTGCTGGCGCACCACGGCTGGGCCGCGATCGGCGAACGGCTCAGCGCGCTGGCCGCGCGCGGCCGGTGGACGGAGATGCCCGCGCTCGTCACCGACGAAATGCTGACCGCCCTGGCCGTCGAAGGCCTGGACGTGGAGATCGGGGGGAAACTCGTGGACCGGTACGGGAGTCTGGTGGACCGGATCGGAATCTATGAACCGTTCGCGCCGGGCGACCCCGCGCCCTGGCAAAGCCTGCTGCGCGCTGCGCGGACCGAGTCCTGAGTCCTACTGAATCCCAAACATCATGCGCCTCGTCGTGTCGATGTACTGGGACGCGAGGAAGTTCAGCGGCTTCCGTGCCAGCGGGAAGGCTTCGGCAAACGTCGCCAGGAGGTCCGCCATCCCCGTCCGCCGCGCCACCATGTGTTCCGAGGCGAGGCGGTACCGGCCCGGTGCGGGCTCCTGGTCCGTCCCAATGCGACAATCACATCCTGCAGGCCGCAGGACCGAACCAGTCGCATTGGAACGGACCCTGTTTTCCGAAATGTTACACACCGGCGATGCGAGCGGGGTAAAATGCCTTGCATCGAATTCGCGGACAACGACCCCGTACCACTCACTACGTTCGGGTACGGGGCAACGGGAGGGATCACGGTGAGCGACCTGCAGCGATACATTGTCGAGGAGTGGGCCGAGGAGTATCGGGAAGGACGATTGCCCCGCCGCGAATTCCTCCGGCGCACGGCGCTGATGGCCGGCGGCGTGGCGCTGGCCGCGCCGGTCCTGCAAAGCCTCGGCGTCGCCACGTCCTCCGTGGAGATCGCCGAGGCAGCGTCATCGGCCCCTCCCGCCGCCGGACAGGCATCCGGCATAACCGTGCCGCCCACCGATCCCGCCATTACCGCCGTCGGCATGGTGTCCTTCGCCTCGGGATCTGTTGCCGTCCACGCCTATCTGGCGAGACCCAGGGCCGGGGGGCCGTCACCCGGAGTAATCGTGATTCACGAAAACCGCGGATTGCTCGAGCACTTCAAGGACGTCTGTCGCCGGTTTGCCAAGATCGGGTACGCCGCCCTGGCGGTAGACCTGGCATCGGCCGATGGCGGCACCGCGAAGTTCAGCGACTCCGCGCAGGTCACCGCAATCCTCGGACGCACGCCGCCCGAACAACTGGTGGCCATGCTCAACGCCGGGGTCCGCTACCTGCAGGGCCAGCCGCAGGTGCGCCGCGACCGCATCGGAGCGATGGGATTCTGCTTCGGGGGCGGCATGACGTGGCGGCTCGCGACCCAGAACGCCGAGTTGAAGGCGGCGGCGCCGTTCTATGGTTCGAACCCGCCGCTGGACGATGTGCCCAAGATCAAGGCCGCGGTCCTGGCCGTGTACGGCGCGCTCGACCAGCGAGTCAACGCGGGCATCCCCGCCGTCCGGGACGCGCTGCAGAAAGCGAACGTCGTCCACGAGATGGTCGTCTACCCGGACGCGGCACATGCGTTCTTCAATGACACGGGCTCCAACTACAACGCGACCGCGGCACGGGAGGCGTGGACGAAGACCACGGCGTGGTTTGACAAGTACCTGAAATCCTAGTCCGCAGGTCGTGGGTGCACCCCTACGACCTGAGTCGGTGCACGGTGCTGCCGACGACCAGGCCCGCCGCAATCAACACGAGATTTTTGATCACGAACTCTCCCGTGGTCGTCAGCAACAGTGGGTTCCGGTCCTGGAACGCGAGATCCGGCCGCAGGACCAGCACCAGAAGCGTCCCGCCCATCTGCAGCCAGAACAGGAACAGCACCAGCCGCAGCGCCACGCCGGCGAGCAGGCCGAGCCCGACGAGCATTTCCCACGCACCGAGAAACGTCACGAACCATGTGGGATCGACCCAGTACACGGTCCCGGCCACGAGATCGCCCACCGGGCTGCGGCCAAGGACCTTGAGGGCGCCGAACCAGACGAAGACAATCCCCAGGGCAACGCGGAGCGCGGTGATGCCGTAGTCCCGCATCGCCGCGATCATCGCGTTATCGATCCGCCGCCAGATCGCTCTCAGCCGCAGCATCGCGGAGGCTTCGTCAGGCGCGGCCGCGCACGGCCAGGGACGTGCCGGCGAACAGCACGATCGCGGACAGGACGATCGCGCCCCCGGCCGCGATGTTGAGGTAGAACGACGCGGTCATGCCGGCGAGGACGGCGGCCAGTGAGATCACGACGGCGATCCACAGCGTGCTGCGAAAGCTGCGGGCTATTCGCAGCGCCGCCGCCACCGGGATGACCAGCAGCGCGCTGATGAGCAGGATGCCGACAACGCGCATCGCGACCACCACCGTCAGCGCCACCAACACCGTGAGGAGGAGGTTGAGCGTATCCACCGGCACGCCCTGCACGCGGGCGCCCTCTTCATCGAAGGTGATCGCAAACAACTCTTTGTAGAACACCGCGACGGTCGCCAGCACTGTCACGCCCAGGCCGAGGACCAGCCACAGGTCACGTGCCTGCACGGCCGTGATCGCGCCGAACAGGTAACCGAAGAGATCGACGTTGAAGCCGCCGGACAGCCCGATTACGACGACCGCGACCGCCAGCCCGCCCGACAGGAAGATCGCCAGCGCGGCTTCCCCGAACAGGCGGCCGGCCACGCGGAGCCGCTCGATGCCGACGGCGCCGACCGCGGCCACGACAAGCGCGCCGAGCACCGGATTCACCCCGGCGAGCAGCCCCAGAGCTACGCCGGCGAGCGCGACATGGGCCAGCGTGTCGGCGATGAGACTCAGGCGCCGCAGCACCAGAAAGACCCCGATGACCGGCGCGATGACGCCGATCATCAGGCCGGCCAGCAGGGCCCGCTGCATAAACGAGTACTGGAGGATTTCAGGCATCAGTGCCGGTGCGAGACCACCAATGACTCCGCCCGGTACATCTGGGCGAGCGCGCCGGACCGGATCGCCTCGGCCGGACTGCCGTGGAAGACTAGGCTCCGGTTCAGGCAGGCCAGTTGGGTGACTTCCTCGGCGACGACGCCGATGTCGTGGGAAACGAGCACGAGGGTCTTGCCGGCGTCGCGGTTCAGCGCCCGGAGCAGCGCGTAGAACTGCTCCTGCGCGTCGAGATCGACGCCCACGGTGGGCTCATCCAGCAGCAGCAGATCCGGGTCATGGACAAGGGCGCGGGCGATGAAGACGCGCTGCTGCTGCCCCGCCGACAACCGGCCGATCAGGCGATCATGGAAACCCGCCATCCCGACCGTATCCAGCGCCGCCAGGGCCGCGGCCCGATCCTGGCCCTCGAACCGGCGGCCCAGGCCCGCGCGGCCGGACCGTCCGCTCAGCACGACTTCAAACACGCTGGCCGGAAACCGCGTTTCGAAGGCGACCGCCTTCTGGCTGACGTACCCGATCCGCTGCCAGTCGTGGAACTCTCGGATGTCGGTGCCGAAGAGCCGGACGTGCCCGCACGACGGCACGAGCAAGCCCAACAGCACCCGCAGCAGCGTGGTCTTCCCGGAGCCGTTGGGTCCAATCATGCCCAGAAAGTCACCGCGCCGGACCTGCAGGCTGACGTGGTCGAGGACCCGCGCCACGCCGTAGTCGACGCAGATGTGTTCGACCTCCGCAACAATCGACGGGTCAGTGGCAGCCGAGACCGTCAGTGAGCGCTCGAAGGTTCTCATCCATCACCGTGAAGTAGTTTTGTCCCCGCCGCTGGTCGTCGGGCGAGAGCCCCTCCAGCGGGTTGAGGACCGCGACGCGGGCCCCCACCTCCCGCGCCAGCACCTCCGCCACGCGGGGGCTGACCAGCGTCTCATAGTAGATCACCGTCGTCCCGGTGCGCCGCGCTTCGGCGACGATCTCGCGCATCCGGCCCGGCGGTGGTTCGGACTCCGGCGACAGCCCGCTGATCGCCACCTGGGTCAGTCCGTAGCGCCTGGCCAGATAGCCGAACGCCGCGTGCGACGTGATGAACACCCGGCGGCGGCACGAGGCCAGCGCAGAGGCGAACCGCTGATCGAGAGCACGGAGGTCGGCGGCCAGCCGCGCGCCGTGTTGACCGTACACCTCCCGCCCCGCCGGATCGGCTTCTGACAGGCCCTCCACGATGCGCGCCGCCTGCGCAGCCGCGAGCACGGGGTCGAGCCACACGTGTGGATCCCTCTCCCCGGCCGTTTCGTCGCCGCCTCCTGCGCCGCGGTGGAGCGGGAGCCCCCGCGATGCATCGACCTTGACGGCTGCGGGAAGGTCGGGAAGAACCTTCTCCAACCACGGCTCGAATCCCGCGCCGTTGTAGATCACGACGCGGGCGTTCGTCAGGGCGGCCACATCGCGGGGCGTTGGCTCGAAGTCGTGCGGTTCCACGCCGGCGGGGACAAGGACGCGGACGGTCACGCGATCCCCGCCGACGCGCTGCGCGAACTCGAACAGCGGGTAGAACGACGCGACGACGGCGACCGTTCCGGACTGGGTCGCCGGCGGCGCACAGCCCGCGGCCGCCACGACCGACAAGACGCCTGCGATCGCGACGCGGAAGAGGCCCACAGCTTCTCTAACGTTATGCTAGTCCCGCCCCTTCCCCTTGCCACGGCCGGGACGATCCTGCTTCTCCCTTCCGCGATCTCGGTCACGGTCGCCGCGGAGCCTGGCCGGTGGCAGCAGCCTCTGCAACAACGCCGGCTGATCCGTCCGGGCACCACTGGAGCCACCGACGGGCCAGCCTTCCGGCCGGTCCCAATCCTCCACCGGCATGCCCTCCATGGCGGCGCGCATGAACGCCGCCCAGATCCGCGCGGGAACCGTCCCGCCGACGACGCTCCGCATCGGGGAGTTGTCGTCGTTGCCGACCCACACCGCCGTGGACAACTGCGGCGTGTACCCGATGAACCAGGCGTTCCGGTAATCGTCCGTCGTCCCCGTCTTGCCGGCGGCCGGGCGTCCGATCGACGCTGCACGGCCCGTCCCGCGGGTGATTACGCCCTTGAGGAGATCGGTCATTTTCAGCGCGACCTCGGGATCTAGTCTGGCGCGCCGAACCGGCCGGGTCTCCTCGATGACTCGCCCGCTCGAATCGAGCACGCGGATGATCGCGATCGGCTCCGCTCGCTCGCCGACGGCAGCGAGCGTCCCGAAGGCGGACGCCATTTCCAGCGGCGTCACGTCGGACGTGCCCAGCGCCAGCGTCAGGTTCGGGGTCAGCGGGCTGGTGATGCCCATGCGCCCGGCGACGTCGACGACCCGCCCGGGACCGATCTCCGCCAGGGTCTTGATGGCCGGCACGTTGATCGACCGCTCGAGCGCGTACCGGAGCGTCACACCGCCCCGGTAGCGGCGGTCATAGTTCCTGGGCACCCACGGCTGGGTACCCGCGCCGCCGTACCGTACGGGCGTATCGTAGAGGATCTTGGTTGGCCCCCACCCCTGTTCCACCGCCGCTGTGTACACGAAGGGCTTGAATGCCGACCCGGCCTGGCGCTTCGCCTGCCACGCCCGGTTGAACTGGCTGCGCGCGTAGTCGTATCCGCCGATCATCGCGCGGATGTGGCCGGTCTTCGGCTCGATCGCGACCAGCGCGCCCTGCCAGACACGCAGGCCCTGCGCGCGCGAGTGATCCAGCCCATCGCGAACCGCCCGGTCGGCCGCGATCTGCATGGCGAGGTCGAGCGTCGTGTAGATGCGGAGCCCCCCGCGGTAGAGGAGGTCCTCTCCGTACCGTTCGATCAGGGTTGGGAGCAGATAGGTGACAAAGTACGGCGCGCGCATCGACGTCAGCCCCATGTTGCGCTCGGCGGACAGGTCGACCGGCGCCTGCATCGCCGCGTGGGCGTCGGTGGTCCCGGCGAATCCCAGGTCGGCCATGCGCTTGAGGACGATCCGCTGCTGAGCGTTGGCTCCCTCAGGATTCCGGTAGGGCGAAAACAGTGAAGGAGCGCGGATCAAGCCGGCAAGGAGTGCGCTCTCGCTCAATGTGAGGTCGCGGGCCCCCTTGGCGAAGTACACGCGGGCGGCCATCTCCACGCCGTAGGCGCCCTGGCCGAAATACACCTCATTGAGATAGCGCTCGAGGATCTCGTCTTTCGTCAGGCGCCGCTCGATCTCTATCGCCAGGATGATCTCCGCCACCTTCCGGCCGACGGTCCGGTCCGGTGAGAGGAAGCGGCTCCGGGCCAGCTGCTGGGTGATGGTGCTGCCACCCTCGGCCAACCGGCCCGATCGCAGATTGCTGCGGATCGCCCGCCCGATCGCGCGCAGGTCGATGCCGGCGTGCCGGTAGAAACGCGCGTCTTCCATCGCCACCACGGCTCGGCGCATCGACAGCGGGATTTCGCGCAGCGGCACATACTCGCGGTTCTCCTCAAACAGGCTCGCAATCACCTCGCCGTTGGTCGCGTAGATGCGCGTGGCCTCGTTCGGCCGCGCGTAGATCCGGTCGATGTCGGCCATGTGCCCGGCAAACGCGACGCCCACGAGGGCGAGGCCCATCGTGATGAGGACGGCAACCCCCAGCGTCGCCTTGGGCTCCCAGCGCCGGCGGCGGCCGGCCGGGGGACGCGGCGGTGGAAACACGACGGTACGCATCAATGCCTTTTTCCCCGCCGCCGGGCCGCAGAAGTTGGGAATCCGCGGATCGTGAGTGTCGGGTCCCGGGTCTGACTAAGGACTCGGAATGAGCAGGAGTTTTCCTGTGGCGCCTCTGCTCGCGAGATACTGATGGGCCTCCGGAGCAGCATCCAGCGGGTACGTTCTGTCAATCCTCAGCCGCAGGGTTCCATCGGCGATCCACCCCAGGACGTCGCGCGCACGAGACAGTAGCTCCTCGCGCGTGTGCGTGTACTGGTGGAGCGAAGGCCGGGTCAGGAACAACCCGCCTTTGGCGTTGAGCACCTGCGGGTCAAACGGCGGCACCGGCCCGCTGGCCTGACCGAACAGCACGATCATTCCCCGCAATACCAGGCACTCGAGACTCTGCGCGAACGTATCCCTGCCGACCGAGTCGTAGACGACGTCGACGCCGCGGCCGCCCGTCAGGCGGCGCACCTCTGTAACGAAATCGGTCTCCGTGTACTTGATGAGGTCGTCTGCTCCCGCCTCGCGGGCCACCGCGGCCTTCGCCTCGGAAGACACCGTGCCGATGACCCGGCCGCCCCGGCGCTTGATCATCTGCACCAGCAGCTGGCCGACTCCCCCGCCGGCGGCGTGGACCAGCGCGGACGTTCCTGGTGTCACGGGATAC
>Ga0209640_10000967_pt1 | contig 23586 bp, 22 predicted proteins | sample RifCSP10_1_FD_184018 | JGI IMG/M metagenome (GOLD analysis project Ga0209640, IMG submission 184018) | Soil microbial communities from Rifle, Colorado - Rifle CSP2_sed 10_1 (SPAdes) (version 2) | ecosystem: Environmental > Terrestrial > Deep subsurface > Rock core/Sediment | place: Rifle... | reverse complement strand
ACTAGCGCCCTACTTGGTGAACCCCTCCGCTCGAAGGCGCTCTTCCATCAGGGCGGCGATTCTGGGCATGTTTCCCGCGGCCCACTCCTGCCCTGCCGCCGCGCCTTCCTGAGCCAGCGCCGGCAATACGGAAATCAGCTTGCGGCCGACATCCGTGTTGTAGAAAGCCAGCAGCGCCAGCACGTCCTCGTGCGTGAAGTGTTTGGCATAAATTCCAACCAGTTTTGCCCGCAGTCCGTCGGGCGCGGTAAACGCCTTGGAGTATTCCGAGTCCAGGACCTCCGAGATGATCGCGATCGCCCGCTCGGGAATGTTGGGCTGTGCCTTCCTGACGTTGTCGATCAGCCGTCTTGAGACCAGACTCGCCATCTGGGCGCCGATTCGGCCGGCGCCGGTCACCTCTATCAGCTTCTCGACATCAGCCTGAAACTGCGGGTCGATGCCCTGCCCGCTGGCTGGCGCAGAAACCGACAGAATCAGCAGGACCACGCCGATTGGAACGAGTCTTCGCATGTGCTTCTCCAGTCGTTCAACCTTGGCCGGTTGGAGGGCGCGTGGCGCCCGCGACCGACGTGTGCATACCGATGTTTTCGGAACATCCAGAGCAGCGCAGCAGCACCGGCACGGCCGAGTCCCCAACCTGAATGCAAGATGCAAAGTGCAAAATGCAAACGCGGAGATTTCGGAACATTTCAGCGGTTTGCATTTTGACGCTTGCATTTTGAATTACGGCCAGCGCGCTTTTTTCATCAGGCCTGCTAGGCGCCGTCGTACCGATGGAACGCTATCGTCGTCTGGTGGAATCGTCACCGGACGGAATCGGCGTCGTCGAATATGGGCGAATCGTATACGTGAACCCTGCGGCTGTCGACCTGTTCGGGCGGCGGCCCCGATCGGCTTCTCTGGCGATCGCTCGTCGAGAGCTTCGACCCGGAAAGCCAGGCGAGCGTCCGCTGCCTGACTTTTGCTTCCACATGCGCAAAGGCTAGACTCGCTCGTAGGATGTACCTCTATCGCCGTCTGGTGGAGTCATCACCCGACGGAATCATCGTCGTTGAGGACGGGCGAATCGCGTACGCGAACCGGGCGGCGGCCGACCTGTTTGGCGTCGGCGAACCCGATCGACTGCTCGGCGACCCGCTCTTCAGCTATCTCGACGCAGACAGTCGGGCCAGTGTCCGCGCGCAACTGCTGAGCTGGCAGGACGGCTTGCCGACACTGCTGCTCGACGTCAAGGTCGTCCAACCCGATGGACATATCCGTGACGTCTCCATGACCGGTGCACCGGCTTACGAGGGAGGCGGTTCGGCCCAGGTGATTCTTCGAGACATTACCGAGAGAAAGGCGGCAGAGCGCGCGCTGCGCGAAAGCGAGGAGCGGCTCGCGCTCGCGGTGGCCGGCGGCCAGGAAGGCGTCTGGGACTGGAATCTGGAAACCAATGCCGTCGTGTACTCGGCACGATGGAAGGACATGCTCGGTTATTCCGTTGACGAGATCGAGCCGCACGTCAGTGCGTGGGAACGTCTGGTCCATTCCGATGATCGGTCGCGCGCCGACCAGGCACACGAGAGCGTCGCACGCGGCGAGCGGGTCACTTATGAGGCGGAGTTTCGCCTCCGTCACAAAGACGGTCATTACGTACACGTCCTCTCGCGTGGCTTTCCTGTACGTCGCGAGCCCGGCGGACCGGTCGTGCGCATCGTCGGCACCCATCTCGATCTCACCGAACAGAAGCGGGCGGACGGGGCGCTTCGCGAGAACGAGGAACGGCTCAAGCTGGCATTCGCCGGCGCCCAGGAAGGCGTGTGGGACTGGAACCTGGAAACCGGCGCGGTCGTGTACTCGTCGCGCTGGAAGGAGATGCTCGGATACGCGGACGAGGAGATCGAGCCGCACGTCAGCGCGTGGGAGCGACTCCTCCATCCCGACGACGTGGAACGCGCCCATGAGGTGAACGAGAGCGTGAAACGGGGTGCGGCAACGTACGAAGGGGAGTTCCGCCTGCGCCACAAGGACGGCCACTACGTTCATGTGCTCTCGCGCGGATATCCCGTCCGCCGCGATCCGGCTGGACCGGTTGTACGTATCGTAGGGACGCACTTCGATCTCACCGCGCGGAAGCGTGCCGAGGCCGAACGGGCCCGCACCGAGCTGCTGACGCGCCTGGTGTTCGCGCAGGAGGACGAGCGGCGGCGAATCGGACGCGAAATGCACGATCAGTTCGGCGAGCAGCTGACGGCTCTCGCCGTCCGGATTCGGACCCTCAAAGAGGCGTGCGGCAACCACGACGAGTGGCGCGCGCACGTCGAATCCATCGAAGACATTGCGCGGCAGCTCGACCGCGATGTCGATCACCTCGTCTGGGAGCTTCGTCCGACCGCGCTCGACGATCTAGGCCTGCGCGCGGCGCTCGCGAATTACGTCGAGAACTGGTCGAGTCGTGTCGGCGTTTCGGCCACGTTGCACACGTCGGGCCTGTTGGACGATCGCCTCCCCTCCGACGCCGAAACGGCGCTCTATCGAATCGCACAGGAGGCGCTCACGAACGTGGCGAAGCACGCCAGGGCGGCGAATGTCGACGTCATTCTCGAGCGCCGCGCCGATTCCGTGCTGCTGATCATCGAGGACGATGGCGTTGGATTCGATCCTGCGGCTTCCGCGGGGGCGGGACAGGGATTCGGCCTGGTCGGCATGCAGGAGCGCGCCGGACTGGTTGGCGCGATGCTCGAAATCGAGTCGTCTGCGGGCAAGGGCACAACCGTCTTCGTCCGCATGGACGCCGGCGCCCGGGCCGGCTTTCCCGACCATGCCTAAACGCGCCACCTCACTTCGAATTCTTCTGGCCGACGATCACGTGACGATGCGTCATGGGCTGAAGCTCCTCATCGACAGCCAGGCCGACATGAAGGTCGTCTCGGAAGCGAGCGACGGTCGCGCGGCCGTGCAGAACGCCGTCGCCCTGAAGCCCGACGTCGTCGTCATGGACATTTCGATGCCCGGGATGAACGGGCTGGAAGCGACCCGCGCCCTGAAACAGCAGCGGCCGGCCGTCGCCATCGTCGCCCTGACGAGGCATGGCGACGATGCATACGTGCAGGAGCTGCTGCGAGCCGGGGTCTCAGGGTATGTGCTGAAACAGAGCGCGCCAACCGAGCTGCTCCAGGCCATTCGCGCCGCTGCCGCCGGCGGGCAATACCTCGACTCCACCCTCACGGCACGCGTGACGGCGCGCGTCCTCGGGCGCGCGGACAGAGTGAACAGACCCGCCGCGACGCTGAGCGACCGCGAATCGGATGTCCTGCGGCTCATCGCATCGGGTTACAGCAACAAGGAGATTGCCGGTCAGCTCTCGCTCAGCGTCAAGACCGTCGAAGCGCACAAGGCAAACGCCATGCGCAAGCTGGGTCTGAGCGGACGCATCGACATCGTGAAGTACGCGGTGCTGCAAGGCTGGCTCGACAAGACGTAACAATTTTGCATTAGGGATCTTCCCTAGTCGTCCCCACCTTCTTCCCGATAGCGCGCCTGCCGCGGCGCGCGTACAGTCGAGACCACTCCCCCCACCTTTGGTCGCGTTCCAGAAAGGAGGCAGGTTCATGGGGTCTCGATCGAATGGCGTCGGCATGACGGGAGCCGCCGCCGGTGCCAACCAGTTCCAGCAGCTCAGGGAAGACTGGCGCCTCCTTCGCGAAGCACATAGAGACCTGCAAATCGTATGGCGGCAGCGTACGAACATGCTGCTCCTGGGAGCTCCCGGCGCGACTCGAATCGTCCTCGACATGTTGGAGCTGGACGTGCGCGAACCCATCCTGAGGTGGCGTCCAGGGCAGCCGCTCCAGTTTCCGCCGCCCGACCGGACGGCAACACTCATTCTTCACGATGTCGACAAGATGACGTGCCCCGATCAGCACGCGGTGCTCCGCTGCCTGGATCAAACCGCTGGAAAGGTTCGCGTCGTCAGCACGACCGTGGAGCCGCTGTGGCCGCGCGTGCAGCGGGGCGTCTTCAACGAGGTGCTCTACTACCGCCTGAACACCGTGTGTCTCGGTGCGCCAGCGTCGGAAAGCTGAACGTCTCCTCCCGCTCCCCCCACCCCGCTCCCCTCGAACCCGGCGGCTGTGCTTGACAGGCGCAGCCGCGTACGAAGAAATCGTCGCAGCGTTGTCTGAGGGAGAGACCTAATGCATATCAGCCAGAAAATAACGCCGTGTCTGTGGTTCGATGACCAAGCCGAAGAAGCCGCCACTTTCTACGTCTCGATCTTCAAGAACTCGAAGATCACCAGCATTGCCCGTTACAGCAAGGCCGGCCAGGAGATTCACGGGCGGCCGCCAGGATCCGTCATGACCGTGTCGTTCGAGCTCGACGGACAGCCATTCACCGCGCTCAACGGTGGTCCGGTGTTCACGTTCAACGAGGCCGTCTCGCTGCAGGTGCAGTGCGACACGCAGACCGAGGTGGATTACTACTGGGACAAGCTGTCGAAGGGTGGAGATCCCAATGCACAGCAGTGTGGCTGGCTGAAGGACAAGTACGGGCTGTCATGGCAGGTTGTTCCGACGGTGCTGCCGGAGATGCTGAAGGATCACGAATCCGCCAGGGCCCAGCGAGCCATGGACGCGCTGCTTCGCATGAAGAAACTCGATATCGGCGAGCTCCAGCGCGTGGTCGCGGCCTAGCCCTAGCGTAGCAGCGAAAATCGTCGTACGTAGAAATCGTCGTACGTAGCGGCCGGCTTTAGCCGGACCTCCGAAAAGTGTTCATTTCGGTAATCGCGTCACAGAAATGTCACGGGGCTGGCGCGTGCGACGGTCCGTGGCTTGCTGTGCTCCGCGTGCGTAGGTCGCTCGCAGGTTGACGGGGCCTACCCGCAATGGAGGTCGCACGATGATGAAAGCGATTGGAATCATGGGCGTTGCGTTGGCCGTCAGCTCGCCGCTGGCCGCACAGGCCGCACCGTCCTCGATTCGGCACAGGGTGGACCGGATCGAGGACAGGATCGATCGGCGCGAAGATCGGCGGGACCGGAGGGAGGACGTTCGCGATCGACGCGAGGACGTGCGCGACGCGCGGTTCAACGGGGGCCTCAGAGACCGCATCGAGGACGTTCGAGACCGTCGCGAGGATCGCGTCGATCGACTCGAGGATCGCTGGGATCGCCGGGAAGATCGCCGGGATCGAATTCGCTGATTCAACCACTCCCGCCTCGCGAGCCTCGATCGTCGGCATGGTAATATCGGCGTATTACCATGCCGACGATCACTGTCAAACTGGACAGAAAGCGTGCCGCGCGCCTGGCACGCTGGGCACGCCGGAGCAAAATCCCCAAGTCGGACGTAATCCGCGCGCTGATTGATCGAGCCGGGCCGATCGAGACCGGGGATGATTTGATCGAATGGGTCGACAGCGCGACGGGTAAAGGCCTGGGCCTGGCGCAGAGAAAATCGTGAGCCGCCCGGTCCTGCTGGACACGTCGTATCTGGTCGCCCTCGAGCGTGAGACGGCCAGTGGCAGGAAGGGACCCGCGCGCGCGTTCCTGTCGTCGCTTCGCGGGCGCCAACTTGTCGTTTCAGTCGTGAGTGTAGAGGAACTGCTGGAGGGCGCCGACGACGAAGCAGCCGCCTTCACGGCACTGCAACGGTTTGCGATTCAAGGATTGCACCTGGCGCAAGGGCGGCGGTGCGCGCTGCTGCAACGTCGCGCCGCGCGACGGATGGGCGAGAACGACGCCTGGCTGGTTGCCACTGCCGAGTCGATTGACGCAGACGTGGTGGGTGCAGATCGCGCTGCGTTCGAGCGGCTAGGTGATCGTTACCTCCGCTTCCGCTGAAGCCCCGCGGCGCTAACTCTTCCCCGAGCTCCGAATATTACTTCCCGTTCCTCGCGAGTAATACTTGCCGTTCACTTCCATGCCCATGAACTCGGCCGTCCGCTTGGACCGGTCGCGTCCGGGGTGGGCAATGATCTTGACTCGGTTGCCGACCTTGAGGATCTGCGGTGAGATCCCGGCTGCCACCATCGACGCGGCCCCGGAGCCTTCAAAGCCCCAGCTTTCCGTTTTGCCGTCGGGACCCGGCACATCCAGCGTCACCCACATGTGCGGGTTTCTCCACTGAACGCCCGTGACCACTCCCTCGACGGACACCAACGTCTCGGTGTCGAACATCGCCCGCGAATGATGGGCCGACAGCAGCGCCGTCATCGACACCAATCCGAGAAGCACCGTCAGCATTTCGATCTTCCGCACCATACCTGCCTCCCTGCTGTAAGACTGCGACTCCTTAGACGTCTTGAAAGGCCACACTCGTGACAAATCAGTCAAGTTTTCGACCGCCCTTTCAAGACGTCTCGCCCCGCGGAGCGGGGCAAGAAGATACTGCCACTAGCGAGGCGGAGCCTGCACGGTCTGAGGCGAGCCTCGTTAGTCATGAATTCACGATCCGAGGCGCGCAAGGTACGTGTCCGGACCATCCTCCGGCCGGCACAGCGCCTCTTCGATTGTCTCGACCGGCTGTCGTTTCAAAGTGACGGTCGGTGTCTCCCAGGGCACGGTGAGCATCTCCGGGTCTTCGACTCGCGCCTGATACTCGAGCGTGTCGGCATCGATGCGGCGCCATCGTTCGACAACGTGCATCACCGGGGACGTCAGCCAGATACCGGTGCTGGCACTGGTCGGCTTGTCCAGGGGGCCTGCCAGCCATCCCTCGCCGTTGAAGGAATTCACGTCGACGACCAGCGTATCGCCCTCCCATCGTGCTGTCGAGTCGCCCATGTAAGTGGGATACAAATACTGCTCCGCGGTGTGGGGCCTTCCGGTCGTCGGAATGATGCGGAAGACCGGATACGCCTCGGTGAAGACGTACGCGAATCCAGGGCGCTGAATAATCTGGACCGCGTGGCCCAGCATCGCGGCGCGGGGAAAGGCGGGAGGAGCACAACGCAAACTTGGATCATCCTTCGTCGACATCTTTTGCATTCGTGCGCGCGCCTCGGGCTTGTAAAGTCCCTCGAGCGTCGTCAGATTGAACGAGTCTCGTTCGGTGCTTGCTCCAAGAGCCTCGCCCTTCCAAACGCCAGTCAGGTCCGGTTCTCCCCATGAAGTTGGCGAGACAGGCGTCGGCGTGCCGTTGGCGGCGCTATTCTCATTTGCTCCCCGGCGCAGACCGACCCACAGGGCTCCTCCGACGATCACGGCGCCGATGACAAGCGTGAGCGTACGTTTGCTCATCGGGCAGCAGCTCCTTTCTTCGCGGCTTGCTGGGCGGCGTAGTCCCGGTGTCGCGCGTCCAGCTCGGGATCCAGGAAGCAAAGTGATTCCAGGACCGTGTCGTACGGCATGATGCCCCGGCGTTCCGTCGCTCCGGTCCATGGGGCAGTGAGCATCTTCTGGTCCTCAACGACCAGCCGGTACTCAAAGACCTGGGCGTCCGGCCGGCTCCAGCGCTCGACGATGCGCAGCGCGTCGGAGGAGGTCTGCGGCAGTTGGTTCGGCGGGCGGGCGGGACCGAGCCAAGGCTTGCCGTTAAAGTTCGTCACGTCGATCACCAGCGTGTCGCCCTCCCAATGGCCGACCGACGAGCCTTGAAAGGACGGTCTGCGCGCCGCGCTCGGTCGTCGTCCGTTCTCGCCAACGATCGGGATGATCCGGAAGTTGCTGCTGCCCTCGTTGAGCAACAGGAGGTATCCCGGCGCTGACACCAGTTGGATGGTTCCGCCCATCGAGCCGTTGACGGGTGACGGCGGCCAGCAGTGGTAGTTCGGCGTATCAATACCACGCCAATCGATCAGGCCCCGTGCGGCACCGCCGCCCTCCCGGTACTCGCGTGCCTCGGGGCGGTACAACGATTCGAGCGGCACCGGCGGCGGGGCAATGGTCGCGTCGGGCCAATAGACGCCTGAGAAGTCCGGCTTTCCATCCCATGGTGTGCGAGGCACCGGGTATTTAACGGGGTCGGGTTTGTAATTCACGACGCGCTCGGTCGCCTCGGCGCGGGTTTCCACGCCAAGCGGGAGCAGCTCACCAATCCGCTCGGTCCAGTCAGCGCCCTTCTGCGACTGGGGGGGCGTGTATGGGCGCACTTGGGCCGCTGCCGGGGGTGAGGCAACAACGGCAAAGTACGTCGCGAGGACGAGGCCGGCACCCGCCAGCACCGTCACGACCGCAAGCCTTTTCACGCTCACAGCACACCTTCCTGCGCTCGAACGAGATTCCGTGACATTACGAGAGGAGCGGAGCGCAGTCTACGACCGCATTTGAGGGTCTGTCAACGCGAACCACCGCGAATGTCCACCGCGAACCACGGCGCGGATCCGGCGGGCGTCTTTCGTTGACACCTCTCTCACACGGCGGGTTATATTGGGCCTCATGCGCCAGATTCCATGGATTGCAGCGGCTCTCGTCATGTCGTTCACGACGCCTGTTCTTGCCCAGGAATGGGAGAATTTCGCCTTCCTCGAAGACGGGTTCGAAGTGAACTTTCCGGGCCGCCCCCAGGTGGAGAACACGACCTGGATGTCGCAGTACCGTTACACGCTGCCCGCGCGGATCTATCGTGCTTCACGCGGAGCCGAGCGCTATTCGGCGACCGTCGTCGATTACCGCGGCATCGAGAAGCAGGGAACCGAACGCGCCAAGCAGTGCCCACCCGGCGCCGAGACGTGCATTGGCACCCAGGACGGCCGCCAGGGCGCGATCATCGGCCTCGGCTACTGGAAGATGGACATCCGTGGCGCCCTCGCCTATGCGACGCTCAAGTTCCTGCAGCGCGATGCCAAGGTCACTGATTACAACCTTCAGTTTCAGCAGGTTGTCGAAGGCTACTTCCTGCAGTTGACGAACCGGGACGAGTCCCGCACGTTCGCCTACATCACCATGCACGAGAACCGGCTCTACATCTTCGAGGGGACGACTCCAAAGGGGTATCCGGAGCCGGGGCTGTTTCAGGGGTCCGTCGGGTTCCTCGATGCCAATGGCAACAGCATCCGCTACACCGACTATTATTCGAATGCGATTCACGGCCTCCGACAGCAGGAGCCTCCGCCCGTACGCGGCGGCGGCGCACCACAGGGCGCGCCGGGCGGTGCCGCGGGTCGCGGCGGGAACTAGCGCGGATCTCACGTGCGTGTGGCGCGAACCCTTGGGGGTTCGCGAGGCGAGCCTGAAGGCTCGCCCCACAAATCCGAGGGAGATCCTCGGACCGGTCGCGCGTGAAACGGCTATCCAACGGCGAGCTTGGCGAGATCCGATCTGGCCTCGGCCAGGGCGCGGGTGGCCTCGATCTCCGCGTTCATGTCGGGCTTCGATTCGCGGATGGCGGCCGCAAGCGTCTTGCGTTCACTGAGTACACGATGCTTGAGCAGCATGAATGGAACTTCCGTATTCCGCGCCGCGTGTGCCACGGCCGCGAACTGCTCGGCGTTGCGGAAGCCCTCAGAGGCCACGGTCATATCCGCGCCTTTGTTGAGCAGTGGCTTCAGATGGTTCTTCAACTCCGTTGAGGACGGTGCGATCGCTGGCGTCGTCGCTCGAGTCGTGACGCGCGCTGCGGACACCGGCTGCCGGCTCGTGGCCGCCGCCCTTGGCGATTCCGTGCGATAGGCCCGGGGCGTAAGCGTGGCGATCGCCCGGTCACTTGTGATGTACGGACCAATCCACACTCCGAGCGCCATGGCACCTACGAAGCCCGTGGCGAGTACGGCCCCTTTACCAAACGTCATGTGCGCACCTCCAATGCTTGAGTCAGCACGGAAGTGGTAGCAAGAGTCGTGACACTCTGCAGCGCCGACTATCTCCAACTCAGCATTGAGGCAATGGACGTATCGTCCACGCCAGCTCGACCGCGTCCGGATGTGGCAGCCGCTTTGCGGCTTGGATTGCCGCCGTATGCCACCTGCGCTCGACGCTCTGACCAGTATTGGGGCTTTCCTCAACACCGGCATCGCTGGCAGCGAGTTCACGCCACTGAAGCTCCTGATCGTCATCACGCTGATCTCGGCGCTCGTGTGGGTCACACGACGCGTGACGCGTTGGCTGGTCGACAACGTGCTGGCGCGCCGTGGTGTCGACATCGGCATGCGAGAGGCGCTCGGCGCGATCCTGCGCTACGGGGTCATCACGCTGGGCGGCCTGGTGATCCTTCAAAGTGCCGGGATCAACCTGACGTCCTTGAATGTGCTGGTAGGCGCCATCGGAGTGGGGCTCGGCTTCGGCCTCCAGAACATCATGAGCAATTTCTTCAGCGGGCTCATCATCCTGTTCGAGCGACCGATCAGGATCGGAGATCGCATCGAGATTGCCGGCGCTATCGGCGAAGTGCGCGAAATCGCCGCGCGGGCGACGACGATCGTCACCGACGAGAACGTCGCGATCGTGATTCCCAACTCCCAGTTCATTTCAGAACGCGTGACGAACTGGAGCCGACCCGGCGCGCTGACGGCGTATGTACTCGCTTTTCACGTGTCGCACGTGTCGGACCCCGAACTCGTGCGCCGGGTACTGCTGGCTGCGGCCGTCCGGCACCCCGTCGTGCTCCGCGAGCCACCACCGGAGGTGGAGTTTGTCGAGGCCGGACTGGCGGCGCTGCGATTCCAGCTCCAGGTGTGGAGCACGAAACATCTGACGACGGCTGGAACACTCAAGAGCGATCTGAACTTTGAAGTGTGGCGGCAGCTTGATGCGGCCGGAGCGCTGGTCCCGCCGACACAAGGGGCAGTAGCGCTCGCGTTGCAGATCGGACAGGCGTCAAAGCACTGACCCGATCAGGGCAGGAATGACCAGCCGTGCCGATATTTCAGTATCAGCATCTTCTCCACCGAGACCTTCAGCCAGTCGCCGAACAGGTTCGGGACCATCATGGCAAAGGCACGCGGCGGGAAGAGACGGCTGGTCAGGATCCAGACTTCCTTGTTCCCCGCGTCCATCACACAGACGCCCGGGATGCTTCCGAACTGCTTGCACGCGAGGCCGGAATGTCCCTCGACGACGCGCTTGATGTTCTCGACGGCTGTCTTGGCCATTTCGTCCGTCGGGAAACCGGTCTTGGGCACGCCGAAGGGAACAGTGACGCGGAACGGATTTTCCACGCGCACGGCGAGGCCGGCGGCAAAGATGTTCGGATACGTGCGATGGCGATACGTGTCGTCGGCCACGACGAACCCTTTTTCATCGCCAAGGCCGGGAGACTCACGCACGACACGGGCGCCCCTGAACGCCGGCACGAGCATTTTCCAGGTTGCCGGAAGGCGTTCGCCGCTGTCGAGAATGACGGCGTCCTCGGAGACTTCCTTGATGGCGGCATTCACGCGGTAGTCGATGCCCTGCCACTTTAGGAACGCCTTCAACATCAGCTCGCCGCCGCGGATACCACCGATTCCGAAGTGCCCGAGGGTCGGCTCCGGAGTGACCCAGGTGATCGGGACGCGATCGCGGACGCCATGCTTCCGCACATGGCGATCGAAGTTGAACAGGTACTCGTAGCCTGCACCCATTGATGAGGCCAGCGTCAGGATGGGCGCTAGCGCGTCAGCAGCTTGAATGCATGCGTCCAGCTGTTACTCAGGAAACCGGGAATGCACCAGAGAATGCAGAGCGGCTCGATTGCGCGCGCTCCTTCGACCGCTCCCATGTCCGCCACGTCGAACCCGAATTGATCGAGGATTGTCTTCACCTCGCTTTTCGCCCCGTCATGATTGCCGCAGATGAACATCGTCGGCTTGACGCCGCCGAAATCGGGATTGACCATGAAGGCGTTCCCGATGCAACTGAACGATTTCACGAAGTGAGCCTCGGGAGCCAGCTTTTGCAGCCTCTCCATGAGCGATTCGTTTTGCGACGTGAAGTACTGCAAGACACCGTTCACTGGGGGCGCAGCGGCGATTGGATTTGTCGTGTCGATGACAGTCTTGCCATTGACATTGACTATGCCGGCTGCCTTCAGCGCGGCCTCGGCCGCCGTCCCCTTCGTTGCGAGGACAACGATCTGACCGAACCTCGCTGCATCTTCGAACGAGCCGACCTTCGCCTTCCCGTTCGTTCTTGACTTCAGCTCCTCACGTTTGCCGGCCGTGTTGGTTCCGATCATGACGTCGTAGCCGTGCTTGACGAAACCGTTGGCGAGCGTTTGCCCGACTATGCCCGATCCGACGATGCCGACCTTCTTGTCCATGCGATGTGCTCCCGTTGACGCTTGGACAATCAGTATCATCTCCGACGAACGCAATTGTCATTGGGACTTCGCGCATTCCCCGCACGAGCTGCATTGACGAGAGCCGACAGAGAGCAGTATCCGGCCGAAAAGCGGCTTTCCCAGGCCGGTTGAAGGTCGGCTCGAACTGCCCAGCGTCCGATTCACGGCGTGCCTTGACACGCCCTCCAGCGCAGTCATAATCGCGTGTCAATGCAGCAGCGGCGGACAACCCTGCTTGTCTGGATCGTCGTCCTGTTGACGACCGCAGGCTCGCTCGTGCCTTCTGGAAATCCCTCCATGAAGGCCGCGGGACCTCAATCGACATCGGCCGCTCGGTCTCCTTCTCCTTCACCTCATCGGGCGACTCTCGACAAGTTCTGCGTGACGTGCCACAACGCAAAGCTGCGTGCGGCGGGGCTTCTCCTGGATTCGGTCGACCTCGCTCATCCGGAAGCAAACGCGGCGGTCTGGGAGAAGGTGCTGCACAAGCTTCGCGCGCGCGAGATGCCGCCGGCAGGCGTGCCGCATCCGGACAACGCGACGTACGAGTCGCTCGCGAGCGACCTCGAAACCGCGCTCGACGCTGCTGCGGCCGCGCGGCCGAATCCCGGCAGACCTGCCGCGTATCGCCTCAGTCGTTTTCAATACGCGAACGCGACTCGCGATCTGCTCGCGCTGGAGATTGACGCCGCGTCGCTCTTGCCGGCAGACGACTCCGGGTACGGCTTCGACAATATCGGCGACGTGCTCACCGTGTCGCCGGTGCTGCTCGAGAAATATCTATCCGCGGCGGCGACGATCAGCCGGCTGGCCGTTGGTGATTCCGCGCTCGCCCCGACGGCCACCGAGTTTCAGGTCCCGCCCGCCACCGTCCAGACCGAGCGTGAAAGTCGGGATCTGCCGATCGGCTCACGCGGCGGCATTGCCGTCCGCCACCACTTTCCGCTCGACGCCGAATACGTGGTGAAGGTTCGGCTGCAGCGAGGCAAGGACGCCACGACGATTGTGGGCATGACAGAGCCGCGCGAGCTGGACATTCGCCTGGATGGCCGGAGGCTGAAGCTGTTCACCGTCGGGGGTCGGAACGAGGCAAGCGCCAGCAGCGCCCGAGGCGAACCGGACGATGGTCTCGAGGTTCGTATTCCGGTGCGGGCGGGATCTCACCTGGTTGCCGCGACGTTTCTCAAGGACACGGTGAAGCCCGAAGGCGTGCTGGACACATCCGGCGAGCAGGCGTTCTTCGAAGGCGTCGGCAGCGTGTCGATTGCCGGTCCATATGCCGCAACAGGTCCGGGCGACACCGCGCCACGACGGAAGATCTTCGTGTGCCGTCCGCAACGATCCGCCGACGAGGAGACGTGCGCCACGACGATCATCACCACGCTGGCCCGGCGCGCCTACCGTCGTCCCATCGCGCGCGAGGAAATTCCCTCGCTGATGACCCCCTACAGGTCCGCCAGGACGACAGGCGGGTTCGAGGATGGCATCAGACTGGCGGTGCAGCGGATTCTGGTGTCGCCGAATTTCCTGTTCCGCGTCGAAGTCGATCCTCCACGCGCGGCGTCGGGCTCCGCGTACCGCGTCAGCGATATCGAGCTCGCGTCACGCCTGTCGCTGTTTCTCTGGAGCAGCAGCCCAGACGAGGAACTGCTCGGCCTTGCCGAGCGGGGCAGGCTGAAAGATCCCGTCGTCCTGCGACGGCAGGTCGCGCGCATGATTGCCGATCCGCGATCCAACACGCTCGTGTCGAATTTCGCGGGCCAGTGGCTGTACCTGCGGAACATCGAGGCCGTGCTGCCCGACCCGACGGCGTTTCCCGACTTCGACGAGAACCTCCGGGCGGCGCTCGCGAAGGAAACGGCCATGTTTCTCGAGAGCGTGCTTCGCGAGGATCGCAGTCTCCTCGACCTGCTGCGCGCCGACTATACGTTCCTGAACGAACGGCTCGCGCGGCACTATGGCATCCCGGGGATCCACGGCACCGAGTTCCGGCGCGTGACGCTGACCAACGAGGAGCGCAAAGGGCTGCTCGGAAAAGGGAGCGTGCTCACGGTGACGTCGTATCCGAACAGGACGTCACCGACGCTGCGCGGCAAGTTCATCCTCGAAAATCTGCTGGGGTCGCCGCCGCCTCCTCCTCCGCCCAATGTGCCGTCGCTCAAAGAAGACAAGGATATGAGCCAGCTCACGATGCGGCAGCGTTTGGACCTCCACCAGGCGAGTCCCGTCTGCTCGAGCTGTCACTCGCGCATGGACCCGCTGGGCTTTGCGCTCGAGAGTTTCGACGGTCTCGGTCGGTGGCGCACTGGCGTAGACTCGTCCGGTACGCTTCCCGACGGCACGACGATCGACGGGCCGGTGGGGCTGCGGAAGATGCTGCTGGCCAGGGAAGAACAGTTCGTGATGACGGCGACGGAGCGGTTGCTGACGTATGCGCTCGGCAGAGGCGTCGAGCCGTTCGACATGCCCGCCGTGCGCAGGATCGTTCGCGACGCGGCCCCGAGCGAGTACCGCTGGTCATCGTTGATCGTCGGCATCGTCAATAGTGTGCCGTTCCAGATGAGGAGAGCCCGCTGACCATGATGGTCTTCCAGAAAGCAATCCCCCGGCGCACGTTCCTCCGCGGAGCGGGCACGGCACTGGCGTTGCCGCTGCTCGATTCCATGTTTCCGGCGTTCGCCTCGCCAGCGCAGACCGCGTCGCTGATGGCGACGCGCGTCTCCTTTCTTGCGGTACCGAACGGCATCATCATGGACCGCTGGACGCCCGGCGCGGCCGGCAAGGGCTTCCCCCTCACACCCGTCCTGGAGCCGCTCGCCGCATTCAGGGATCGCACGGTGGTGCTCAGCGGCCTCGCCAACAACGAGGCTCGCAAGCTCGAGTTCGAAATCGCCGGCGATCACCCGCGCGCGTGCAGCGCCTATCTCACGGCCACGCACCCGAGAATGACATCGGGCGCCGACATTCATTGCGGCGTGTCCGTGGACCAGGTGGCGGCGAAGGAGCTTGGCAGGCGGACGCAGCTTGCGTCGCTCGAAATCGGGCTGGAGACACCGATGGTGGGCGCGTGCGAATCCGCCTACAGCTGCGTCTACTACAACACCCTCTCGTGGAGCAATGCGGCGACGCCGCTGCCGATGGAAAACCGGCCGCGTGCGGTATTCGAGCGGCTGGTGGGCGACAGCACGGACCCGGCGGCGCGGGCGGCCCGCCTCAGGGAAAACCGCAGCATCCTCGATCTCGTTTCCGAGGACCTGAAGCGCCTGATGCGGTCGGTAGGAGAAACGGATCGTCTGAAGCTCGATCAGTATTCTGACGCGGTGCGCAGTGTCGAACAGCAGATCCAACTCGCGGAACGGCAATCGCCGAAGGAGCTGCCCGATATGCCGAAGCCGATCGGCATACCGGACACGTTCTCGGATTACGCGAAGCTGATGCTGGACCTGCAGGTGCTGGCGTTCCAGGGCGACATGACGCGTGTCGCGACCTTCATGGTCGGACACGAGATGGGAGGCCGGGCGTACCCCGAGCTGGGGTTCGGTGACCAGCACCATTCATTGACACACCATCAGGGTGACAAGGCGAAGATCGAGAAGGTGCTGCAGATCAACATCTTTCACGCAAAGCTGTACCAGCATTTTCTCGAACGGATGCGGTCGATTCCCGAAGGCGACGGGACGCTGCTCGATCGTTCGCTGCTCGTGTACGGCAGCCCGTTGAGCGATGGCAACATGCACCTATATAAGGACCTCCCCGTCCTGCTCGTCGGCGGCGCTGCCACGGGCATTCAGGGCGACCGTCACGTGCAATACCCGGAGAACACACCGATTGCCAACCTGTATCTGACGCTGCTCGACCGGTTGGGCATCCACCTCGAGAGCTTCGGAGACAGCACGGGCAGGCTGGATCTATGAAGCGGGTCGCAGCGCTTCTCTTTTTGATGCTGGTATCGCTGGCCGCGCCGACGGCCGCGCGCGCGGATGCGCGCGTGCTCGACGCGGTGCTCAAGGGCGACCGCAACGCCCTTCGCGAGCTGTTGCGAAACCACGCCGATCCGGAGTCGGCGCAGCCCGACGGCTCCACCGCGCTGATGCTTGCGGCTGAGCGCGGTGAGGTGGGGATCGCCGACCTGCTCATACGCGCGCACGCGAACGTCAACGCGGCGAACGACTACGGTGCAACGGCACTGTGGGTTGCCAGCGCAGGCGGTCACGTCGCCGTAATCAAAGTGCTCCTGAATGCCGGCGCGAATCCGAACGCGCCCCTGCTGTCGGGTGAGACACCCCTCATGACCGCCGTGGACAATGGCCAGATCGAGGCGGTGCGCCTGCTGCTCGACCGTGGGGCGAACGTGAATGCGAAGGAAACCAAGGGTGGCCAGACGGCCCTGATGTGGGCGGCCGCCAACAAATCGGCGGACATCGTCGAGCTGCTCGTCCGCCGCGGGGCGGCCGTTGGCGCGCGCTCGAAAGGCAGCTTCACGGCGCTGCTGTTTGCAGCGCAGCAGGGAAACGTCGAGTCGGGCCGCGCTCTGTTGCAGGCTGGTGCCGACGTGAATGACAGCCGGAGCACGGATCACATGACGGGGCTCATGATGGCAGCCGCCAGCGGCAACGAGGCATTCTCCATTTTTCTTCTCGACCACAGCGCCAATCCCGACCTGACCGACGAACGTGGCTATACGGCACTCCATTACGCGGCATCAAACAGGAGCGGAGCGCCAATGGTGCGGGCCCTTCTCGCGCACCGCGCCAACCCCAATCCGCGGACCACGAAGGATACGCGGGCGAACACCACGTCGGGCGTGAGCAATCAAGGGGCGACTCCCCTGTTCCTTGCCGCGTCCCTCGGTAACATCGAGACGGTACGCGCGCTCGTTGCCGGCGGCGCCGATCCGTTCATGACGACGGAGAGAGGCACCGCACCGCTGCAGGTGGCCACGTGGGGAGGGGATCCGTATTTCAGGGACTGGACAGAAGAGGAGAAGAAAAATCTGTTCGACGTCACGACGCTGCTGGTCGAACTGGGGGCTGATGTCAATTCCGCCGGCGAGCACGGATGGACTGCGCTGCACGGTGCGGCTTACAAGGGCGTAGACCGAGCGGTGCAGTTTCTGATCGAACGCGGCGCACGGATGGACGACTTCGACGAGTACGGGCAGACGCCGTTGAGCATCGCCAACGCCATCATTACCGTCGACAGCAAGGACGCGTACTATCAAAGCTCACGCGTGGTTCGCCAGAGCACCTCCGATCTCCTGCTGACACTTGGCGCGCGGCCGCTGTCCGAGTCGGGCGTCCGGATCTTCGATCGCTTCTACAAACAGCCGTGATGGACGCGGCGCCCGCGGATCGCCGCGCCAACGCCGGGGCCACCTCAACCAGCCAAGGGGCTCCGCCCTTGATATCCCCCAACGCCCCTCGGCTGGTTGGCCAGTATCTCCTTGGCGCGCTTCGCGCGCCCTAGTCCGTTATGCGGCTTCCGATGCAACGAGTACAAGATTCGCGTTTCAAGCCGCCTAAGCGCCTGAATCGGCTCGACGCGGCAGGGTGGCGCATCGTGCTGCTCGCGAGCCTGGGCGGCACGCTCGAGTTCTACGATTTCGTCATCTTCGGGGTGTTTGCCAGCGATATTGCCAACGCGATCTTCCCGAGCACCTCACCGCTCGTCTCGCTCATCGCATCCTTCGCCGCCTTTGCGACCGGCTATCTCGCGCGTCCGCTCGGCGGCGTGGTGCTGAGCCACTACGGCGATCGGTTCGGCCGGCGCCGCGTGTTCCTCTGGTCGCTGTTCGTCATGTCGGGGGCCACACTTGGCATGGGGCTGGTGCCGTCGTACGCGCAGTGGGGCATCGCCGCGAGCGTCACGATGGTGACCCTGCGGCTGATCCAGGGCTTCTGTCTCGGCGGCGAGCTGCCCGGCGCGCTGACCTATGTGGTGGAGACGACGCCGCGTCTCGCCCCGTTCGTGTGCAGCGTCGTATTCGCGTGCGTGACCACTGGAGTGGCAATTGCGACAGCGATCAGCCTTGCGGTTCGTACGCTGCTTCCTTCCGATCTGGTCCCGCTGTACGGGTGGCGCACGGCATTCGTGCTCGGCGGCCTGGGAGGGGTGCTCAGCTTCATGCTGCGCCGCTCGCTCGAAGAGTCGCCGGAGTTCGCACGGATGCGGGCCCTTGCCGTGCGACAGCCGTTTCGCGAGCTGCTGCGCACGCATGCGGGTCAGGTGGTGGTGGGCTGCGCCGTGCTCGCTGGCACGGCGTGCTTCACGGGACTGTTCTTCTCGCACCTGCCGGCGTACCTCGCGGCTGTGCTCAAGTACGACCCACGAGAAGCGGTGAGTGGTCAAACGATTGGCGTCATGGCGCATGCGGCGGGCATTCTGCTCACCGGCTTGATCGGCGAGCGTATTGCGCCACGATACCTGCTGCGGGCTGGTGTGCTCGTGATCCTGATATTCGGCTATCCGTTCTATGCGGCGCTCGAAACCCGCGCGTTGGATTTGACGCTCATCCTCGTGCTGGCCGGGCTGGCCGCTGGCCTGGCCAACGGATCGTTTGCTGTGGTGCTCACGGATCTGTTCCCCACGCGGATCCGGTTCTCGGGCGTCGCGCTGGCGTTCAACATCGCATTCACGATCTTCAGCGGGATGTCACCGCTCGTCGCGACGACGCTCATTCGCGAGACGGGCCGGGCGTCGGCGCCGGCGATGCTGGCGGCTGGGGCCGCGCTGGTCACGCTGATTGGCAGCCTGTGGCTCGGCCGGTACGGCGGAAACGTGCTCAAACGGACTGTCTCGCCTGCAGTCTCGCCGTAACTCTCGCGGGTGATTGAGTCGCGAGCGTTTCTCACGCGCGTACGTAGTGTCCGGCTTCAGCCGACCTGCGGGGTGGCGCCGAAAATCTTGGTCCGGCTGAAGCCGGACACTACGTCTTTGTGGAAAACGCGTTAGCGATCGGCTGAGTCACATCGGGAGGTCGCATCGACCGTCCTGTCACGTGACCTTTGGGTGCGCAACACCGCGCAGCCAGCCATCACTGATTGGCACGAGAATCGCTCTCCTCCTCCCGCCAGCAGTTCATCTCAAGGGAGTGCAACGTGCTCCAGCCCATACGTGTGTCCATCGCGGCGGTCCTCGTTTCCGCAATCGCACTGACGACGGCACCACCCGCGTCGGCCCAATACTTCGGCCGCAACAAGGTCCAGCACAAGCAGTTCGAGTTCGAGGTGCTCACCACCGACCATTTCCAGGTTCACTTCTACCCCGAGGCGCGTGATGCCGCTGAAGAGACCGCGCGGATGGCGGAGCGTTGGTACGCACGCCTCTCGAAGATCCTGAAGCACGACCTCTCGGGTCCGCAGCCGCTCATTCTTTACGCCTCCGGTCCGGACTTCCGCCAGACCAACGTCGTGTCCGGCATCGGCGAAGGCACGGGTGGCGTCACCGAAGGACTACGGCGGCGCATCGTGATGCCGGTCTTCGGGACGCTCGCAGAAACTGACCACGTCCTGGGGCACGAACTCGTGCACGCGTTCCAGTACGACATCGCGCGTGAGAGCCGGGAGGGCGGAGAAACCCGCAGCGGCCTCGAGAATCTCCCACTGTGGTTCGTCGAGGGCATGGCCGAGTATCTGTCCATCGGTCATGTCGATCCGCACACGGCGATGTGGATTCGCGACGCGGCGCGGGAGAAGGACAAGCTCCCATCGATCCGTCAGCTCGACAGCCCCGATCACTTCCCGTATCGCTGGGGGCAGGCATTCTGGGCGTATGTGGCCGGACGCTGGGGCGACGGCATCGTCAGGCAAATGCTCGACGAGGCCATCCGATCGGGACCGCCCGCGGCGATCGAGCGCGTTCTCGGCGTCAAGCAGGAGGAGCTGTCGACCCAGTGGCACGAGGCGATCTCGGCGCTGTACGCGCCGGCGCTCGAAGCCGGGATTCGCTCGAGCAAAGCGGGCCGCCCGCTGGCGCGCGACCCGAAGCAGGAGAATCTGGCGATCGCCCCCTCGCTCAGTCCGGACGGCCGGCATGTCGTCTATCTGTCCGAGCGGGACATGCTCTCCATCGACATGTATCTGGCGGAAGTGGAAACGGGGCGCGTCGTTCGACGCCTGACCAACACGGCGATCGATCCACACTTCAACAGTATCCAGTTCCTGGCATCCGCCGGCGCGTGGCACCCCGGTGGCCAGCAGTTCGTCTTCGGCGCGATTCGGGATGGACATCCGGTGCTGGCGATCGTCGACACCGATACCGGTCGGCGCATTCGCGAGATCCCATTTCCCGATCTCGGCGAGATTCTCAACCCCACGTGGTCGCCGGATGCGCGATGGATTGCGTTCTCCGCGTCGACCGGCGGTCGCTCCGATCTGTACGTCTACGATCTGACAACGAACACCCGTCGACAGCTCACCGCCGATGCGTTCGCGGACCTGCAGCCGGCCTGGTCTGGCGACTCGGCGCAACTCGCGTTCGTCACCGACCGCGCATCCACCGACCTGAGCACGCTGCAAGCAGGACGACTCGGGCTCGCCGTGATCGAAATCTCGTCCGGACGAATCGAGGTGATGCCGACGTTCGGGCGCGGCAAGAGCATCAACCCGCAGTGGGCGCCTGGCAGCCGATCCCTGTATTTCCTGTCCGATGCCACGGGCGTCACCGACGTGTATGCCATCGACGTGGATTCCAGGCGGATGCGCCGGCTCACCCATCTGGACACTGGAGCGAGCGGCATCACGGCAATCAGCCCGGCGCTTTCCGCAGCCGTGGACGCCAATCGCGTGGCCTTCACCGGCTATGAGGAAGGACGAATCGGGATCTATTTCATCGAAGGGCGCGACGCGCTGAGCGGCGTTGCAGTCGAATCGACCGTCTCAGAGGACATCCTCGCCGCCGCCATGCTGCCGCCGGCGACGCGCGCGAGTGAGATGGTCGGACCGGCGCTCGCCGACGCCACCACAGGGCTGCCGGCCGACGTCGCCGAGCCGGCGCCGTACCGCGCCCGGCTCGGGCTGAATGCGGTGTCGCAACCATATGTCTCCGCGGGCTACGGGCCATTCGGCGGCATGTTCGGGGGCGGGATCGCGATGTCGTTCAGCGACATGCTCGGCAACCACAACCTGTACGCAGCCATCGATGCGAACACATACGGCGGCTTCAGCGACCTCTACCGCAACACCGGTGGCATCCTCGCCTATACGAACTTGGCCAAGCGGTGGAACTGGGGGCTCAGCGCCGGCCAGATGCCGTATCTTGCGGGCTATACCACAGCCAGCGCGACGCCTACTGGATTCGCAGAACAGGAAGTGATCTTTCGTCAGACGTTTCGCGGCGTCGACGGCCGCACTTCGTATCCGCTGAGCACGGCACGCCGAGTGGAACTGGGTGCCGGCTTCCAGCAGATCTCGTTCGACCAGCAGATACGCACCATCCAGTATTCGCGAGGAGGACAGTTCCTGGGGCAGAACACCGAACGGACATCCCTTGCGGATCCGCTGCAGATGGCGACGGCCACCGCCGCATTCGTGTATGACACGTCAGTGTTCGGCGCAACGAGCCCAGTGTCCGGCCAGCGGTCGCGTCTCGAGGTGACACCCGCGTTCGGCTCGCTCGACTTCACGACGGCGATCACCGACTACCGACGCTATTTCATGCCCGCGCCCTTCTACACGCTGGCCACCCGCGTGATGCATTACGGCCGCTACGGCAACGACAGCGAGAGCACCTCCCTGTATCCGCTGTATCTCGGATATCCCGAATTCGTTCGGGGGTATGGCGTCGGCTCCATCCGTGCGGACGAATGCTCCGCCGGCCCAACGGGAGGGACGTGCGAGGTCTACGACCGCTTGCTCGGGTCGCGCCTGATGGTGGCGAATGTCGAGCTGCGCTTCCCGCTGCTGCGCCCCTTCGGCGTGCGGAGCGGGATGTACGGGCCGGTGCCCGTCGAGGTGGCGTTCTTCGCCGACGGCGGCGTGGCGTGGACCGATTCGCAGCGCCCGTCGTTCTTCGGCGGCGACCGCGAGCCGATCTCGAGTACGGGTGTGTCGTTCCGTGCGAACATGTTCGGATTCGCCGTCGCGCAGATCGATTTCGCCTATCCGCTCCAGCGGCCCGAGCGCGGCTGGGTCTGGGCGTTCAACCTGATGCCGGGATTCTGATTCCGAGAGCGTCGCGGATTCGTAGTGAGTGGACGGAACTCTGGCGCATTGAATCCGACTGAAACCGGCGACAAAAACAGGCGAGGCCGACGCACACAATACGTGCGTCGGCCTCACGATCAGACCGATACCTTTGCTAGTTCGAAAGGCGGCTACTGCCGGCGCTTCCAGCGACGCCGGGTCATCAGTCCAATGCCGCCGCTCGTCAACAACAGAAGTGACGCCGGTTCAGGAACCGAGGCGGCAATGAATGCATGATTGTCCGTCTCAAAGGGGAACTCGCCCCCCGAGAAGACGATGCGCGTCGCGGGCTGATCACCAGGTCCGGCGGCTATGTTCAGGTACGCTGCGCCAGATAGACCGAAGTCAACGCCGAACATACTGTTCAGATCGGCACCAGTGAACGAGAACAGCTCCGTGGCTCCGTTGTAGAAGGTGATCACGTTGTCCGGGTCAGGGCTCCCCCAGTAGAAGCCGAAGTACGTAATGGGCACCGAAAAATCGATCGCAAAGGAGGACCCATCATCCGCGCGCGCACCGTTAGTCGTATCGTCGAGCAGGTCCCCGATTCCGCTGCAGGCGCAATCGAAGATATCGACATCGTCATAGCTCGCGATTCCGGTCACGAAGTCCTGGGTGCCCTCGGCCAGGGCATTGAAATCAACGGTCGTTACACCGGGCACACTCGAGAACTGCCCCTGATCGTCGACGGACAATCCGCCGATCGTTATGGTCGTGGCCGTGGCCGGCATGACACATAACAGGAGCGCCGCAATTGATCCGATGACTCGTCGAACCATGTATGCCCTCCTCCGATGACGCACCATCTGGATGTTAGGGTGCACCCTAACGCCGGGACGACCGTCTCGGTCACTCGTGAAGCGGACAAAAGTCTCCGAAACACGGTAACCTTTCGCAAATTTCTGAACGAAATCGAGGGCCGTCTCGAAACGTGCCATGGACGTGTGCAACAGCGCGGCCATGATTACGCACCGACCTGCGCTAGGTCTCACGTTTCAGACACGCACCTTTCGCGGCGTCGACGGCCGCGTCTCGTATCCGCTGAGCACGGCACGCCGAGTGGAGCTGGGTGCCGGCTTCCAGCAGATCTCGTTCGACCAGCAGATACGCACCATCCAGTATTCGCGAGGAGGACAGTTCCTGGGGCAGAACACCGAGCGGACATCCCTTGCGGATCCGCTGCAAATGGCGACGGCCACCGCCGCACTCGTGTATGACAC
>Ga0209640_10000966_pt1 | contig 23591 bp, 19 predicted proteins | sample RifCSP10_1_FD_184018 | JGI IMG/M metagenome (GOLD analysis project Ga0209640, IMG submission 184018) | Soil microbial communities from Rifle, Colorado - Rifle CSP2_sed 10_1 (SPAdes) (version 2) | ecosystem: Environmental > Terrestrial > Deep subsurface > Rock core/Sediment | place: Rifle... | reverse complement strand
CCGTGGCCTTCCCCTCCGCGTGACCGCCTACAGGAATGTTACCGATGGCGGTTTCGACCACGGCCCGGCCGTCCAGGCTGCGCACATTTCCCTCCAGCAAATTCGTCAGTCCCAGAAAGCGGGCCACAAATAGAGACGCCGGCTTCAGATAGATCTCTTGCGGCGCGCCGATCTGCTCGACTTTCCCCGCCCTGATCAGCACAACGCGGTCGGCGATGGCAAATGCCTCTTCCTGATCGTGCGTCACGTACATGGCGGTCTGCTGCATCCTTTTCAGGATATGGCGTAACTCGACCATCAGCCGCTCTCGCAGCGTGCGATCTACAGACCCCAACGGCTCGTCGAGCATCAGCAGGCGCGGCTGGGGCGCCAACGAGCGGGCCAGGGCGACACGCTGCTGTTCTCCGCCCGAAATGGTGTTCACGTCCCGCTCTTCGAAGCCGGGCAGACCGACCAGCTCCAGCATTTCACGCACGCGGTCGTGTATCTCCTTCTCGCTCATCCCGGACATGCGCAGCCCAAAGGCGACGTTCTCGGACACATTCATGTGGGGAAAGAGCACGTAATCCTGGAACATCAGGCCAAAACCGCGGCGGTGCGGCGGCACGTCTACCAGGGATTTCCCTTTCCAGAACACCTCACCTTCATCCGGCTGCTCCAGACCGGCGATCAGCATCAACAGTGTGGATTTGCCGCTCCCGCTCGGCCCGAGCACGGCCAGGATCTCGCCGATCTCGATCTCGAAGGATACGCCGTCGACGGCGCGGATATCCCCGTAACGCTTGCTCAATTTTTCGACTTTAAGTCCGATCATATCTTATCTTACTGGACTTTCGCCAATTTTGATCTTGGACTTTGAAACCACAGATGAACGCCGAACATAGCGATAAGCAGTAAGCGATCAGCGATAAGCCCCGCGTTCGCCGTAAGCGAAGCGACGCGAACGCTTCTGAGCGGCGCACAGCGCCGCAGCGCTGAAGGCTGCGGGCCGATGGCTGATGGCCGCGGGCTTGTATCAGAAATCTGATTGGAATCAGCCAACATCTGTGGTCATCTGTGCGAATCTGTGGTTGAAAAAAGGCGAAACGCCAGTCATCTTAGAACTCTCCCACGTCGGCGATGCGAAAGCGCTCGATCGCCAGCATCCCGGCCGCCGTGACCGCCATCAGGATGGTGCTGAGCGCCATGGCCTGCCCGAAATTGAGCGCGCCGGGCTGGGAAATAAAGCGGAAGATGGCCACGGGTATGGTGGGAAACTCCGGGCGGGCGATCAAAGCGGTGGCGCCGAATTCGCCCATTGAAATGGTGAAGGCGAAGATGGCCGAGACCAGGATGGCCCGGCCAACCAGGGGCAGGTCGATGTAGCGCAGGACCTTGCCGGGAGAAGCGCCCAGCACGGCGGCGGCCTGCCGCAGGCGCGGCTGGATGCTGCGCAGCGCCGGGGTCAGGCTGCGCACGACGAAAGGCAGCGCCACCAGGGTATGGGCCAGAGGGATTAATACCGGCGAGGCGCGCAAATCCAGCGGTGGCCGGTTGAGGGCGACAATAAAGCCCAGGCCCAGCGTCACGGCGGAGGTCCCCAGGGGCAGCATCAAGATCGAATCGAGAGCGCGGTTGATGAACGACCCGCTATCCCGGGCCAGCGCCCAGGAGGCCGGCAAGCCCAAAGCCAGGGCAAAGACCACCGTCGCCAGAGCGTAGCCCAGCGAAGCGCCGATAGCCGTTACCGGCGGCACGAAAAACACCGACCCCCGCCGGTTGATGGTCAGCTCCCGGTAAAAATCCAGGGTAAATTCCGGCGCATCCGGGCCGCGCTGCCCGCGTTCCGGTCCAATCCGCGTAAAGGATCTGGCGGCCAGGGCCAGGAGCGGTGTGGTGAGCAGCGCGATGAGCAGAATGATCATGATGGCCGCGAATAGCTTGCTGCGGCGGGTAACCAGGGGTCTCTGGGTGATCTGCCGTGAGCGCAGCGCAACCGGACGGGTGACTCGGGCTGACAGGCGCGTGTATGCCACGGTCAGCCCCAGCGTGCAGGCCAATTGGAGCATCGAGAGGACCGCCGCCACTGGCAAATTGAACAGGCTGATCGTCTGGTAGTAGATCTCAACTTCGAGAGTGGCGAATCTCGGCCCGCCCAGCACCAGGATCACGCCAAATGAGGTGAAATCGAAAATGAACACCAGCAGAGCCGCCGCCAGGATAGCGGGCATCAGCAGCGGGAGCGTTATTTTGGTCAGGGTCTGCCAGTTATTGGCGCCCAGGGACCGCGCCGCGGAAACCAGCCGGGGGTTGAGGTGCGACCAGAAGTCGCCCACCATGCGCAGCACGATAGTCGTGTTGTAAAAAACGTGGGCGACCAGGATGGCAATGATCGTGTTGGTGAATTGGATGGGAGGGGCGGAGAGATCGAACAGCGCCATCAGGGCGATGTTAATCCAACCGCGGGGTCCCAGCAGGGCATTAAACGCGGCGGCCACCACCAACGTCGGCATCACGAAGGGGATGCCGGTCAATGCCCGTAACAGACCTTTCCCGCGAAAATCATAACGGGCCAGCAGGTAGGCGCCCGGCAGTCCCAGCAGCAAAGTGAGCAGGGTAGAAACCGTGGCCTGCCAGATGGTGAACCACAGCACGCTCCGCACTGTGGCCGAGCTGAAGGCCTGGATGAACGGTTCGGCCAGCCGCTCCCCCCGGGTCAGGCTGATCGTCAGGATCCTCACCAATGGATAGAAGTAGAACAGCGCCAGAAAAACCAGCGGTATGAGCCACAGCAGCCAGGGGAGTAGGGCATTGCGCAGGCTGGCTGTGCGGCGGCCTGCCAGGTCCTTCACAAACCCTGCGGGGCCGCCGCTCACCGTAAAACGGTCTCCGTCCAGGCTTGAATCCACGCCTCTCGATTTTCGGCAATGGCTTCAGGGCTTACTTCAGCCGTTTCCTCTGGAACGGCCAAGAATTTTTGAAAAGTCTCATCCAGCTCAGCATTCTCGTTGACCGGGAAGACGAACATTTGTAGGGGAATATCTTCCTGGAACGCCGGTGAGAGCATGAAGTCTACCCATTTTTGCGCCATCTCGCGCTTATCGGTGCCGTGCAGGATACCGGCGAATTCGATCTGGCGGAAGCAGGATTCATCGGCCGTCACCGCCGCGGTGGGAGGTTCCTCGATAGGCTCCTCGGCGAAGATCACCTCGGCGGGCGGGCTGGAGCCATAGGACACCACAACCGGCCGCGTGCCCCCCCACTGGCTGAACTCGCTATAGTACGCGGTCTCCCAGTCGTTTACGACCAGCACATCATTCTCGACCAATCCTCTCCAGTAATCCAGCCAACCGTCCTCGCCAAAGTGCCCGATCGTCGCCAGCATGAACGCCAGGCCCGGCGATGAAGTCGCCGGGTTTTCGACGACCAGCAAGCCTTCATATTCCGGCTGCAACAGATCTTCCAGGTTGCCGGGCGGCTCCAGGTCGTTCTCTTCGAAGTAAGCTTTTTCGTAATTCAAGCAGACATCCCCGTAGTCAACCGGCAGAGCCCGGTGCTCTGGGTCGAGCTCGAATTCGTCGGGTATCTCTTCGAGCAGGGGAGTTTGGTAGACATCAAAGATGCCTTCGGCCAAAGCCCGGCTGAGAAACGTATTGTCGACGCCGTAGAAAACGTCCGCCAGAGGAGCCTCTTTCGCCAATATTGCTCGGTTCAGGGCGGTGCCGGTATCTCCGGCTTTGAGGAATTCCACCCGGACGTCGTTTTCGTTCTGAAATTGTGCCAGAACTTCCTCCGAGATCTCGAAGGAATCGTGCGTCATGACCGTGATCGTCCCCGCGTCTGCTTCTGGTCCTTCCGTGGCTTCCATTTGGGTGGCTTCCGGGGATGGCCTGGAAGATTCGGTCCCCTCAGGCCCGCAGGCAGCCAATCCCAGACTGAATATGATCAGGAGATAGATCAACCATAAACTTTTTCTCATTTCTTCCTCCTCTCTTGTTCTCTGTGTACGGCGAGCAGCTGGCCCGTTTTGATCTCCACCCTGGCGATTTCTTGTGTGGTCTCGTTGGAGATTCCGAGCGTGCTGCCAAATTCCAGCGTCGCATCCTGCAAGGACCATCGTAGCCCCTCTGTGCTGACTCCGGTGACAGTCCGGGTTAAGGGGATCAATGAAACGATATCACCGGTTTGGGCCCGGAGGGTCAATGGGCTGCCCGGGCGAATCAGCAGGGCAAAATCGGGACCATCGGCGACCATCAAACGGGCAGGCTGCCACTCCGGGCGTGAAAGCAAGAGCAGGTTGGCCAGAGTCTGGTCCAACCGCCCGCCCAGGATGCCGAGCAAGAGGATCTCCTCGGCGTTGTGGTCTACCGCGAAGCGCAGCGCCAGTTCCAGATCGGTTTCATCTTTGTCCCGCGGATAGAGGATGAGTTGGGTGCCCAGGCGAGAAAGGTTCTCCCGCACCTCTTTCGTGATCGAATCCAGGTCTCCAATCAGGACATCGGGCGTCAGGCCCAATGCTTGGCAGTGATGGGCGCCGCCATCCGCGGCGATAATGAGATCCTCAGAACGCAGCTCGGTAAGTAGATTCGCCGGGCGCGTTAGATTTCCGTTTGCAAAGATGACCGCGCGCAAGTAAAAACCCTCCTCTGCCGGTGAGGAGGGTCTTGTCTTTTTGAAAGTGTTGCGCTATTCCTCCGCCGGCATTATCCGGATCAGGTCTGCGGGTCGAGGGCTTGCGGCCCTCCTCTCAGCCTGGCAACACCAGACTCCCCGTGCAGTTTGTTGTATCTCACTTGAGTATAAGGTTAGCCGCAACAGTTGTCAAGAGTTTATCGAATACGCCGTTTCCACTCTTCTTTGATCTGCAAGTTTTCCGGACTTTCTCCGGAGTTCAGCGCAAGGAAATCCGCCACCAGGCGATTAAATTTGCTGGGTTCGTCGAGCATGGGGAAGTGCCCGGAGCCGTCAAAGACAATCTGGTGGACATGCCCCGGCATGACGGTAATATTTTCTGCCAGGGCCAGGTCAATGGTTGGATCGTTCTGTCCATACACCCACACGCAGGGGGCGCGCACGCTCCGAGCCAGATCGACCAGGTCCAGATTTTTCAGCTGCTCGAGTGAAACTTTAACAGCCCGCAGGTCGCTCTTAACGGCCTCGCCTCGGGCGGTTTCGGGGGCCGGCGAGCCATTTAACAGCCAGCTCGCCAGACCGGTGGGGGTCAACGCCTCAAGACGAGCGTTACTCCAGTCGTTCTCCAGGGGAAATCCAATCGCCATGAGGCGATCTACCGAATCCGGATTTTGAGCGGCGTACATCATAACGACGATGGCTCCCAAACCATGGCCGACCAGCGCCGTTCTGGCAATGCCAATTTTCTTTAGAAAGCCATCCAGCAGATCTACCTGCTTAACCAGAGAATAGCGATGGGGAACTTTTGCCGAATCGCCGAAGCCCCACAAATCGATGGCGTAGGCACGGAACAAGTGTGAGGCCGCCTGCATACTGGGAATCCAATAACGCCATGAACCGACCCAGCCATGCAAAAAGATCAATGGCCGGCCCCGTCCAAGAACTTCATAATGGACAATTTCGTCCCCAAGAATAATGGCGCTAATCTCTCGAAAACCTCGTCAGAATTTCATTTACCTGCCGGGTCAACTGGTCGGGGGAGAATGGCTTCAGGATATACTCATCCGCGCCCGCTTCTATCCCGGCCTTGACTTCAGCCTCTTGACCCTTGGCGGATAGAAAGGCAACCGGGATGTGCTGGGTGGTGGCCTCATTTTTAATGCGTTCACAGGCTTCGTATCCGGTCATGCGCGGCATGCGCACGTCCAGCAGCACCAGATCCGGAATTTCTTCAATGACCTTAAAATAGGCTTCCTCGCCGTTATTGACCGCGATGACTTCATGGCCGGCGAATTTTAGCGTGAACAAAATAAGTTCTCGAATGTCCCGTTCATCCTCTGCGATCAGAATCTTTGCCATAGGTTTGCCTCTCCTTGTCAATAAAGTGGACGTGGGAGTTTGCACGCCTGCAATCGCCCGGACCCACTTAAGGTGATGATGCTTTCGGATTGTATAGCGGCAGCGTGAAAGAGAAGGTGCTCCCTTTCCCAGGTATTCCGGCGCTCTCCAACCAAATTCTTCCCTGATGCATGCCGACCAGGTGCTGGACGATAGAGAGCCCCAGCCCGGTGCCGGCTGTCTCCAACACCAGCGGATTCTCTCCTCGGAAGAATCTCTCGAAGACGTGTTCCTGTTCTTCCGCAGGGATACCAACGCCGCTGTCGATTACGTCCACCTGAATTTCATTCCGAAGATGCAGCGCGCGCAAGGTAATTTGGCCCGACTCAGGCGTATACTGGTATGCGTTATCCAGCAGGCTGGCGAGGATTTGCCTCACGCGGTCCGGATCGGCATAAACCCGCGGGATATCCCCGTTGATCTGGTTGATGAACTCTATTGGCTTCTCGTCTTTTTTTGAACGCTGCTGAATCTCACTCAAGGTTTGGTCTGCAATACTGCCTAACTCCAAGGGCTGCAGTGCCAATACAATTCGATTTGCCTCGATCCGTGAGATATCTAATAAGTCGTTCACAAGGACAGCCAGCCGCTGGCTATTCTCCTGGACGATCTGCAGGAAGTTGACCTGTTGTTCGTTCAGCCCTCCGGCTGCTCCCATCAATAATAAGTCCACATACCCCTTTATCGATGTCATCGGTGTCCTTAATTCGTGACTTACGGTCGCCACAAATTCCGTCTTTAGCCGGTCTACTTCAACCTGGTGGGTAATGTCATGGAATATGGACACTGTTCCAAAAAACTCATGCTGGATAAACACCGGCGCTAACTGTACAGCAACAACCCGACCGCCCTCAAGGTTAATCCGCTCCCCGTAAGACTCGCCAGCATGGTAACTGAGCGGATCGCTCGACCAGGCTTGAATGGTGCGCATCCAGCTACGAGTCGCCCGACCGAACAGGCCAGTGAAATGATCGAGCGATCTGCCGACTACCCTGGTGCGATTGAGATCCAGGATTTTTTCAGCGGAAGCGTTGAAGAGGGTGATCTGGTTGGTTGCATCCGTTACGAGCACGCCCTCGGCCATGGATTCCAGGATTGCCCGCGAGCGGTTGGCTTCGATTTCCTGGCTGCGCAGAAGGTTGCCAAGATCCTCCGCCTGATCGCGAATTAGGCTGTAGAGTTCTGCGTTGTTCAGGGTTACGGCGATTTGATGGCCGGTTGCTGAGACCAGTTCGAGCTGATCCTCGGAGAAATGCGCGGCCTGGGAATGAAAGAGGAGCAAGACTCCGACCAACTCTTCCCCTGCAACGAGAGGAATCCCCATGGCGCTCCGGTAGGGCCAATCGGACCAGGCAAGATGACTGCAGCGGTAATCTTCACGGCAATCGTCAACCAGGACTGGCTTGCGGTGTTCAAGCACCCATACCGCTAAGCCGCCGGCATCATCTCCTTTGAATGTGGGAACGTCACGATGGAACCCATTGGCGTTAAGGTGGGCCACCTGGCGAAACTCGGTTTCAACCGCGCCTCTTACCAGGCAGCTGATTTCTTCCGCCTGGGCCACTTCGTTCAGCACCTTCAGTGTCCGGTTAAGCACCTGTTCCAGGTCGAGACTTGCGGAAAGCTCAGTGATAATTTGTAGCAGGGTGGCTGTCCGCTGGTGTTCCCGAGCCAGTTGCGCAGTACGCTCCTCTACTCTTCTTTCAAAGTCCTCGGTAATTCGCCGAGTTTCCGCAAATATGCGGGCGCTTTCGATTGCAGTAGCAGCCTGACCGGCAATGATGGACAGGAAGTCAAGATCATCCCGGTCAAAGGAGGCGCCATCCGGCTTGTTTGCAGCCTGCAGGTAGCCCAGTTTTTTATGCGAAGCGATCAGCGGAACGAGCACCGTTTCTCGAATACCTGCAGCGATGGCATGGTCAGCCAACCCAAGAGCTTGCAGCCGGGGATCTTCAGCTGCCTCGTGCGCATGAACCGGTTCCGGTTCAGACCACACTTTCTCTGCGGGGCTCCCTTCCAGAAAGCTGGTTTGGTAAAGGTCCACAAACTCGTCTGGCAGCCCCAAAAACGGCAGCTGGCCCTGCAATAATCTTCGGCTCTCGTCGAAGAGCAGGAAGCCAAGGATTTCGAGCTCCATGAGCGGATTAATAGCCTGTACCAGGCGCGTGATTAGGTTTTCCTGATCAGCGTAGGTATTTCCCAGGGCTGCCAGATGAGCCAGTCCGGCCAATTCTTTGGCCCGGCGCTGCTTCTGCCTGGTCAGAAGCGCATTGTGCAATGCGATGGCGGCCAGACTGCCGACATATTCAAGCAAATCGCGATCGGCTGTGGTGAAGGCATTGGATGATATCGAGCGCAGTTCGATCGTTCCGACCCGTTCACCAGCCAACAAAAGCGGCGTGCCCAAATAAGAGCGGAGTGAGCTTCTTGGATGTTCGGCATCCTGGTGAAGCGCCTGGAATTTCTCCACATCCGGAATCAGCAGCGGAGCTGCCTGCATGACCAGGTAGCCGGAGTATCCATTATCGAGCGAATATCGTTCCTTGGCCTCTTCAGCATGGCGGCGCACATCCGGAGAACCGGAAAGGCGGTACGCTACGAAACGATCTTCTTTGGCATTCCAAATGGTTATCTCGGCAAAATCTGTGGGGATCAACTGCTCTATGCTTTCCAGGAGGATCTCAATCACCGCGTTTAAGTCAAGATTGGCGGCGAGAGCCTCGTTCATCTGCGCGAGTACTTCGAAATGTGCCCTCCAGGGCAGGGTTGTCGTTCCTGCTTCACCCGCAATTGCAGCGGCCTGGTCGGAAGCGTTCGCCGGCAACAGAACGCGCTGCAGGGTAACGACCATCGCAGAGGCTGAGCTGGTGTGAATGCTATACGAGAAACCCTGAACCAGTTGCCCGTTGAGGGAGAAGTGCGCCTGGCCCTCCTGGGCGCACAGACCCAGGAAGGTTTCGCCGGGAGCGGTCCGGCGAACGAGGTTTTCCAGGTGGATGTCGCTTTCATTCAATCCGAACCATTCTTGCGCTAACGAGTTTGAATAGCCGACTCTGCCACCCTGCTCAACCAGCAGGATTGCGCTATTATGGGATGGGAGTCCCGACGAAAAGTTGAGGAGTTGCATCTCCTGGTTTTTTGGCAGCAGGCGCGGGGCAACATTGGCCAGCAGGCGGGCCAAGAAAAAGAAGCTGGAACCCAGGATAAGCAGGGTAATTCCTAAATCCTGCATCTTATGCAGAGATGACTCTGGACGGATCACGCCGCCGCGCCTCAGCAGCGAATTCCGTGATCTCCCGGATATCGGTGAATTGGCCCTCAGATGCAGGGAGAGTCCCAATTGCCAAGGTCATGAGCGGTATCTTTTTCGTCTCCTCTCCACCTTCCGGCAACTGGATGAAACCCTTCTCACGATCGATGAAGTTGTAGTGAGTCGGGATTTCCTGGTCAAACCGGCTTTTCAACCGCTCACGGATCCCTGGAGCAGCCTCCTCGGTCGTGATAATAATGAAGTTGTCTGCACCTGCGTGGCCGATAAAGTCACCAACGGTGCCAGCTTGATCGACGATCTCTGCCAGCAGCATGCCTGTAAACTTCACTACATCGTCGCCGGCTACAAATCCATAGACCTCCTTAAAAGGCTCAAAATGGTTTAAACGGATATCGATAAACGCCCAATTTCGCTTCTGAATAATTTTCCGCAGCTGTTCTTCGATCAGCCTCCCCGAGGGAAGCCCTGAACGGGGATCCGTCAGGCTCTCTCGCTCAGCCCTTGCAATGGCGTTTTGCACCCTCAGCTTGAGCTCCTCGATATCAAAAGGCTTGGTGATATAGTCATCAGCGCCTAATTCAAGTCCCTGGAGTTTGTCGCTGCGCTCATCCTTCTGAGTTAAGAAGATGATCGGAATATGGCTGGTGCGGGTGTTTGTGCGCAACCTGCGGCATACCTCGTAGCCATCGAGGTCAGGAAGCATGATATCCAAGACGATGAGATGGGGCATCTTTTTTCGCGTCTTTTCCAGGGCATCCGAGCCTCGCGGAGCGATGTCAATCGCGTAACCAAGACCCGTGAAATAAATTTGCAGCATGTTCGAGATGTCGAAATCATCCTCTACGATCAACAATCTGGCTTTTCCCATTGCAGCCTCCAGCAATAATTATTAAGCGACCAATCCGTTGTGTAGTCAAGGTCATTATTAGCCCTGCATAATTTCAACACTAAGGACACTAAGTAACCCACAAAGGGCTCAAAGCAAGAAAAAAATAATCAGTGCCCTTTGTGTACTTAGTGTTAAAAAATTGACACTCGTTCATTGGGTCCTGATCTGTTACATCGCGACTTACTTTTTTTGCCTTTCTGCCGAATCCTATCAATCTGCTCTTCGCTGAGCGGCCTCTCAAAGGAGCGAAATCCGCTCAGTTTAAAACCATGCCTTTCGGCGATGGCAGTAATTTCTTCTACGCGGGATCGGGCGATGTTTTTGCCTAGCGTGTAATCCTCGAACCGGCCCTCCAGGGTCAGAGCCATTGTTTCAGCCATGCAGGCAAAAGCTTTTCCGGATGGCAGACCGAAGTCGAATCCAAAATCCACCTCGCCGGGGACTTCGACCATGCCGCCGTCAATTACCAATACGTCATCTCGCAGCCTGCCAACCCGGTCCGAGACGTCCCTCGGCCGGGCAACATCGCAGATCACGCTGCCGGGCTGCAAGTTTTCTGAATTGATGATGGCACCGGAGGCGCTGGTCACGGTTAAGATCAGCTGCGCTTCTTTCAAGCTATCCGCCGAGGTGCTGGTAAACACTCTCAGACCGGGGAACTCTCCCTGTAATTTCAAGCGTAAATCTGCAAGCGCCTCCGCACGGCGTCCGACGAGATAGAGCTCGGCTACATCTTCTGCGATAAGTTCTGCGCAGGATCTGCCGATGGCTCCGGTCGCGCCGACTACTGCTGCGGTTGCCGACCTGAGGGGGATGTCCATGAGCAGCGCCGCTCTCCGCAGCGCCTGCACCGCTACCGAGACGGTATATGCATCGCCCGTGGTAACGGGGATATCCAGGGCTTTCGCAATGGTTATCCCGCCGTCCCCAACCACAGATGTAAAGGCGCCCAGTCCGAGCATTTGCGCCCCCAGGCGTTCGGCCATCTGGCCCGTCTGAATGATCTTGCGATAAGCCTTTTTTAGAGTCAGGCTCAACATGCGGTCGGGCGTCAGCGGGCAGGCAATAAACCAGCCATGGATCTTCTTGCCGGTCGCCGCAGAGGTGATCCCCTGGATCTCGGAAATATAGACAGGTGGGAAGTAGGTGGAGAGAAAAGAAATCTGCCGCTCGTTAAGCAGGCGGCCAAGTAAGGGAAACTTGCGGCTCACGTCCCGTTTTGGCTCGATTGGGTGGATGATGAAGGCAAAACGATCCATGCTTACCACGTCTCCCAGATCTTTTCCTCGAGGCGGGGATACAGGCGAGCGTGCCGGTGGGCATTCATTAAGTTGTGATGGTCACTCTCTTCAAAATGGATATCGCGGTCGATAACGCGCCGTTCTGGCGAAGCGAAGAGCACTGTATCTGATTCAATGGTGCGGGCCGGAAAGATAACCATGCCCGATCCTATGCGGCAGTTGTGACCGACGCAACCTCCCAGCACCGGGCGATGGGCAGGATCCAATTGCCCCTCGCCGTTCAGCGCCCGGATGGGGGTCGGCAGCAGATTGAAATCGGTAAAGGTGGTGCCTGCTCCGATGAAAGTGTTCCGGCCGATCACGCACATTTGCAGACAGGTATTCTGCGCCACCATACTATTATCCATTACCGTGGTCATAAACACAGACGCTCGAAATGGCAGGAACGCCCCGTCTCCAATTACCGAAAGCATCAGCTGAGAGTCTTGAGAGATATTTACGTTATCCCCGATAAGACAGTTCTCGATCACGGCGCCAGCATTGATGGTGACATTGTCGCCGATAATTGTCGGTCCATGAATAATGGCTGTGGGATCGATAACACAATCCCGGCCAATCTTAACCAGCTGCGAACATTCCAGGACCTGCTTGCCTTCGTACAATGCCTTCGCCAGGATTTGTAGCTTGAATAGCGGATCGCGCTCCAGGCGCGCCTCGAAGCGTGCTCCCCGCTTAAACACACCGAAGATGATGTCCGCGACGAAGACATGCACCCAGGAATCGATGGCGATGAAGCTGCGTAAAGGTACCTGGAAAACGAGGTCACCATTCTGGGCTGCCATGTAGTGGGGGACGTGATAGTAGCCGATCTCCCGCGCTCCCATACCAATGACGAGAGCATCCGCCGCCCGTTCCGGTCCGTTTGGATAGTACCAGAGGTCGGCCAGGTATAGATCGCCAGAGGGCGTATAAGAACTCGAGAGCGGCAAGGCATGCTCTCGAAATGCCGGATCGTCAACGGAGAACGCAGCCCGGCAGGCCCTGCCCCGCCTGGTAGCCTCTGAGATGAAAGCTTTGATGTAGTGTTCATCAAAATAAAGGTTATCCCGGTAAACCAGGCATGTCTCATGGGTGGAAGGCAAAGGCTCATCCGGAGCAAGTTCGATTTCGCCGTCCGTATAGGGCGCCAGGACGTCCCGCTGCGCTAACCACAGCGGCTTATTCTCGATTCGCAGGTCCCGAGCGCGTTCATTGAATGGGTGAACGTAATCAGGGGCTTGAAGGATAACTTTCCGCATAGCGTTCTTGGACTGAATTGTTGATCGGTAGGCGACCCGTGTCAAGAAAATTTTTCAAGGTCTCCTTAAATAAACGCGGCTCATCGAGCATGATGAAGTGACCCGCGTTTTTGAATCTGGCCACTTCGGCCTGTCTCACTCCGGCCTGTAAGGGCTGCCACTGCCTGGGGCTGACGATTACGTCCCGATCCCCATACATTCCCAGCACCGGGATATCGAGTTCTCTTAGAGCGGGACGCAGGTCTGTTTGGCGGAGGGAAGCGATGCTGAGCAGAAACGATGCAAGCGTGGTCCTCGAGATATCCTCATTGATCATGGCCGGCCAGCGCTTGTCCCTTGTGATCATCGGAGCGGCCACTCGGATGCCTGATTTCAGGAGAGGCATGAGGTTGTGCACGAGGAAAGCAATTGGATGATAACCCGCCAGCTTCAGGGTCAATGCCAGCGATGAGCCATGGACCGGTGAGCCGATTACCACAACCTTACTCGCCCGGTGCGGATATTTGATCGCCACTGAAAGGCTTACCGTCCCGCCCATGCTGTGACCTACCAGCGGCGCCTGGCATATACCCAGCCGTTCCATGAATTGATCGACCAGATCCACGAAATCCGTGATTCCATATGAATCCCGGGTTTTGCCGGATTCGCCAAACCCCCAGAAATCCAGGGCGTAGGTGCGATAATGGCGACCGAGATGCGTCATGGTTTCTTGCCATAAGCCCCATGAGCCTAGCCAGCCATGCAGCAGGATCACCGGATGGCCTCTGCCGAAAACTTCGTAATGCACGCTGCCCTGATCGGTGGTTATCGAAGACATAGTTCCTTACCGCGGCGCTAATTATTTACCGATTCCTGCAAATCCATCTCCTCCAGGATGCTGAAGAGCAGTTGGAGCAGCACGCTCTTAACGCTCTCCTTGTCTGTGGCGACGCAGTTGACTAATCTGACTGCCGGATCGAGCCGCAGGGCGATGCGCATGTCCTGGATCTCCCAGGCATCCTCGCAGTCCTGTTTATTGGCAGCAACTACGTAAGGTGTGGGTGCGTACGCCCGGAACGTTTCCAAAATCCGGCGAGCTTCCCGGAAGGTCTCCGGTCTGGTGCTGTCCACCATCACGATAAAACCAAGCATGCCCTCAGAAAGGATCTCCCACATGAAATCGAACCGCTTCTGGCCCGGAGTGCCGAATAAATAAAGCACCAGATCCTCGTCAACGGTGATTCGACCGAAATCCATCGCCACGGTTGTGCTCTCCTTGATCTTTTCGATTTCAGAAGAGATTTTGCGCTCGGTGGCGACTATATCAATTTCGCTGACCGAATTGATGAATTCGGTTTTGCCAGCGTTGAAGGGTCCTGTAACCACCATCTTGACACTTTGCATGAGGCAAGTTCCTTGATCGTTCCTAAAGTGACCGTATTCTTCCGATGATCCGGTTGAGCAGCGATTTTCGTTCCTCTTTGCTTCCCGTTATGGTTGACACCGGGAGACGACCAGGCTTCGCAGCGGGTTGGGGAGCGCCATCCGGGCGAACGATTTCTACCAGGCCAGCTTGCAAGAGTCCATAGACGATGCGCCTGATTTCAAAATCATTCATCTTTGTCGCCCGCCCGATTTGCCGCATGGTGTTTTTGGGATTGACAAAGGAAACTACGCGCCATTCTTCAACGTTCAGATTGACCTTACGAAGGTTCGTTCCGGGTCTCTCAGTGAATTTTAGCGCCATGTCAAGGCTAGGGATCTCGTCCTGCAGCTGTTGTCTCTCGTGGATCCGCCGGGTCCCTTCGATGATCAGGTTTTCAAGATTGACCCTCACAGCAATCTTGCCGGCAGGTGGTGCCAGGCCATTTTCAAATCGAAAGAAACCATCCGCCCACGTGAGAAGACTGGTCACCACCTCATAGTAATGGTGCTGAACGCTGCTCAGGATGTCTTGCTGGCTTAAATAATTGGCGTTAATCAGCAGCAACCCCAGCTCCTTGTCAGGCACATTCCCGGCATTTTCTCTAACAATGCGCTGTTGGCGTGCATTGAGCTTATTTGCCCGGTATAGAACGGATACCAGGCTGTTATCTTCCTGACCGGCCTGCGCGTAAGCCAGCTTGCCTTCTCGGAAAACTATGCGAGCCGCGCCGTTTGGTCCCTCCAAAACAAGTGTGCCCGTTTTCCGCGCAAGGTTTACCAGGTTTAATAATTGGGTAATTGTAAAATCGCGAAGGTTGCCCTTTAATGCCATGCAGGCCTCAAGTTATTCATCTACCAAAATTGCTCCTAAAATCGCGCTTCCTTGACATGCATTTGCCTACCGTTTATAATCCTCACGCTGTAATCCTCGGTAGCTCAATTGGCAGAGCGGGCGGCTGTTAACCGCTAGGTTCCAGGTTCGAGTCCTGGCCGAGGAGCCTTCGACAAAATATTTAGGGGTATTGGTAGCGTCTGCCGCACACCAATACCCCTGATTTTATCCTGAGCTGGTGAATGTTAAAGTAACAAATACGTAAGGACGCATGCCGATACGCATGCGTCCTTGCTTATTTAACAATTCTGCAAATCTCCAACTTCCCCCAATTCAATAGAAGTTATGGAAGATTGGATAAATTTCTAAGATTCTTCGGATTTCTTCGGTTTGTCGGTGGATTCCGTCACCGACGCCTGGCTCTCGCTGCCCTCTGACTTTGCGCCGCCATTTGAGCGGTTCATGCCAGATGCAGAGCGATTATCCGTTGCATAAAAGCCCGAGCCCTTAAAGACAATACCAACCGGCGTATACACTTTCCGCAACGTCTTTTTGGAACACTCCGGGCAGCGAGTAAGTGGAGGATCCGCAAATTTTTGGTGCTTTTCAAAGCGCACCCCGCAATTTTCGCACTGATAAGTATAGATTGGCATACCTGACCTCGGACCTCGCAGGTTATTACTATTCGACAATCGGTTATTATATCGCGCGCATAGTTACTTCGCAAGGATTTTTGGTTTCTAAGAAGTATTTCTAACAAATCTATAACGCGGGAGTAGGGCTCGGCGTCGCGGGAGCAGGCGACGGCGTCAGGGCGAGCAAACTTGCCCGAACAGCTGTTGCCCAGTCGGCGGGCACCGCTTCTTCAGGCAATGCCAGCAATGCTTCCCAATCCTTGATCGCCGCTGCCAGATTGCCGGCTCCGGCATAGATTGTCGCACGCCAATAATAAATCTGGGCGAGGTCTTCATCAGTTCCGGCCAGATCCTGGCTGCCGGTGATTTGCCTGATCGCATCGCTGGTCCGGCCCGCCAGCCAAAGGGCGCGACCCATGCCCAGGCTCGCCGCGAACGATTCCGGATTAAGGCGGCGCGCTTCAAAGAAATCGTTGACGGCAGATTGGCCCTCTCCCATTTCCAGGAAAGTATGGCCGCGGTAAAAATAGGCGTCAGCCAGTTCTTCATCCAGTTCAATAGCCTTATTCAACCTTTCTAGGGCTTCTCCCAATTTGCCGCTCTCGTACAGCGCTCTTCCCAATAAGCCCCAGGCCGGCGCGTCCTTTTTCTCAAAAAGCAAGTAGGTTTCGAGGAGTTCTATGGCTTCTCCGGCATCTCCCATGGCGATATTCGCTCTTCCAAGGGTCAGATAGGCCGGCAGCAGGGTGAGGTCGAGTTCATGAGCCAGTTGGGCATTCTGCAATGCCGCCTCGTAATCCCCGGCTTCGAGATGCAGCTGGGCAAGATAAAGGAATAGCAGCGGGGAGCTGGGCTTTAATTCGCCATACAATTCCAGATCGTGGCGGGCAGCATCTAGATCGCCTTGATCCAGGAAATTGACGGCCCGTTCGAGGTAAGCTTCTGCCAGAAGGGGATCGAAATCGAGAGCCTTCGATAAATCCTCTGCGGGTTCGATTTGCGGGTTTATCTGCGAGTTGGCGCGGGCACGACCTAAATAGGCTGGCGCAAATCCCGGATTGGTATTGACGGCCCGATCGTAAGCTTCTAACGCCTTTTCAAACTCGCCCATCAGCCGGTAGGCCTCGCCAACATAATAATGTGTATCGGCAGCCTGGGGCTCAATGTCCGCGGCCTGCTGCATGAATAGAAGCATGGAGGGTAGATCGCCTGCGTGTAAGGCGCGCAGGCCGGCGCGGTAGGCCTCGCTGATCGGGTGCGGGGTTTCTACATAAACAGGAGTGGGTGTGTAAGTTGCTTCCAGCTGCATCCACAGGGGCACAGGACCGACGAAAGTGGGCGTCGGGGTCAAGTGCCAGGGGGTATTTGTAGGAAGCAGGGTGGCGGTTGGCCTGGGAGTGCTGAGACTTGGCGCAATCGCAGGGCGGACGGCGCGCCCTCCAGACCGGTTGGGAGGGCCGATGATCCCCAGGAGCAGCAGTCCGAAAAGTAAAAAACCCGCGCCGAAAAAACCCCGGGTCCGCCAGGACGCCTGGGAAAAATAGGAAAACAAACGCTTCATCATCGATTTGGCAAGAGCAATCGCTGGCTGCCCTGTTCGGACCACTGGCGGAGGTTTGAGATCCTGCGGAGGTGGCAGGCCTTCAATTGAGAGCAGGCCGCGCTGGGCGCTTTTATTACCCGGATCCAGCTGCAAGACTCTTTTAAGACAATAGCGCCTTTCTTTGGGCGTATCTACCAAAGAGCTCATCCACAGCCAGTATTCTGGGTTAGATTGGTCGGCGCGCAAGAGACGGACTAGGATGTCGCGGGCCCGCTGGCGCTGGCCGTTAGCAATGGCCTCAATGGCTTCTTTACGCAGCTCTTCTTCAGACATGTCTTCCTCTGAAGCGAGTTTAGCACACCAGCATTGGGGATACAAGTTTTCCAGGACGAACCTGTAAAAACTGTAAGTAATCCCTTGCTAGTATAATTGCCGCTATGTTTAGACCGGTACGCTGCAAATGGTGGGTGAAAATGCTCGCGCCCGCCCTGTTAGCGCTGTTCGTAGGCGCTTGTGCGCCGGCGACAACTCTCCCACCGCCAGCTGCCACGCCGGTGAGCCCGTTGACTCCCTACTGGTCGCCCACGCCGGGTCGCACTGCCAATCTGCCTGCGCGAATTCAAGCCACTTCCACACCGCCACCACCGCCATCACCTACCCCGGTCACCTACAAGGTGGCGAAAGGGGATACCATGCTCGGAATCGCCCTGCGTTATGGAATCCTTTTGGAGGATTTGTTGGCGGCCAATCCTGAGGTGGATCCCCGCTTTCTCTCGATCGACACCGTCCTGATTATCCCGCCGGGGGAAGAAACCCCCGTAGCGCTGGTCACACCAACACCGCCGCCATTGGATCTGGATGATCCGGTTTGCTACCCGACTGCCGATGGCGGCGCCTGGTGTTTCTTGCTCGTTGAGAACGACCAACCTTATGCGCTGGAGAATATTTCGGCATGGATCGGTATTTATGATCTAGAAGGTGAAAATGTGGGCGGAGAAGTGGGGATCACGCCGCTTAACTTGCTGCCCCCCGATCGGAGCATGCCGGTTGTCGCCAGTTTCCCACCGCCGCTGCCGGAAAGATTTACAGCAAGCAGCGACCGCTTTTCAGCATTTGGGGTCCCAGATACCGGGGACCGGTATCTGGAGACCAGGCTAACGATCGATCAGGTTGAGATCAGCGAAAATGGCTTGCAGGCCTCGCTAGGCGGATCGGTACGGCTACCGGCGCGCAGCCCGGCGGCGAAACTGGTATGGCTCCTCGGCGTTGCCTATGATGCAGAAGGAAATGTCATCGGCGTGCGCAGGTGGGAGACCGGTGAAATTGCCGGCAATGGAGATGCGGAGGCTGTGATCGAGGGCGGGGATAGTCTGCCATTTTCGTTCGATGTATTCAGCCTGGGACCGGCGATCGAGCGCGTCGATGTGCTCGTCGAAGCGCGGCCCTAGGTATTTATATTTATACGCCGAAAACGCTTAAAGGTACTGGTGTGAAGACCAGGATGAAGATGATCAGGCCCAGGAGGGCCACGGCCCTCCGGTTCGAGTCGAGCGGTGTGATCTGGTCCAGGGGTTCAGCATAGACACGACCGAGAAAGAAGATCAAGAACGCCCATAGCCACCAACCGGGCCAAACCGTTCCTAACACGACCAGCGCCGTCAGAATGAAGGGCAGCACGGCGCGCGCTTTTGCTCCCATGAGAACGTATAAGACGTGCCCGCCGTCCAGCTGGCCAGCAGGGATCAGGTTCAGGGCGGTGACCAGCAGACCGGCCCAGCCGGCCCACGCCACCGGGTGCAGCAGGACATCGGTTCCGCCAAAGGGAACCGGCATGCCGGTGAACAGGTATCGAATCCAGTAGAGTACCGGATGCAAACCGCCGTAGCTGCCCGGATCGGGCAACCACTGTCCGAAGATGATGTACTTGACCAATAAATAGAGGAGAGAATTGCCTTCCAGGCTGACGGCTGCATTTGCAGATACCGGTAGACTATCCAGATCAGAAAGCAAGAGGCCGATAAACAGAACGGGTATCGCAACGGCAAGGCCGGCCAGCGGACCGGCGATGCCAATATCCAGGAGAATGCGCTTGTTTTTTGGCGGCTCCTTTAAGCGGATAAAAGCACCCATGGTCCCAAAGGGGCTGAAAGGAAACGGAATGAAGTATGGAAGTGTGACTGCCGTGCCGTGAAAGCGGGCTGCGAGATAGTGGCCGAATTCGTGGGCGAGCAGGATGGCCAGGATGCTGATGGTGAAAGACATGCCCAGCCCAATGGCGCGCAAAATATCGGGCCAGATCACAGAAAAATTGCCCGACGCGGTTGGCTCGTAATGCAGGAGGGTCCCGGTAAGGAGAACACTCAGCAAGGTTATTACAAACAGCAACAAGTTGATCCACGGATTCGAAGGGGTCGGTCGGACCACCCCTTTCACCAGCACTACGGCGTGCCGTCCTTCTTCTTTCCGAAACAATGGCGTGATATCGAATTTATGTAGAGCGGACGCCAGTTTATCGTAGGCGGCCGAAACGTCGCCGACAATTGTCCCGCGGTAGCGGACAACGTAATCTTTGTTGCCCTGTCCCCAGGTAATATCGTCAATCCGCATAACCTGCCGCACCAAGGGGGTCAGCTGGTCATCCTGCCCCGCTAACCAGGGCGTCTGTGGTATAGATATATCTGTCGTCATAATATTTAATTCGCTCAAACCAGGCGGGAGTGGATGGGAGTCGAACCCACCGCGGCCCGCAACGCGACCCGCCACCGGTTTTGAAGACCGGGGAGCCCACCGGGACCCAACCACTCCCGAAACATTTAGGATTAAAAACCGTCTGAGACTGTCGTGAGGATTATACCTTAGTACGGGGGAAGGTGGGGTCTGCAAGCGTGCGGAGCGTTCTTCCAAACCCCCATCGCCCACTTTTGAAATTGGGCCTTTTTTCTGGTATAGTCAATATGCAGCATTTTGGATAATAGGGTGGATGGTCTCCTTATCGCTACAATGAAGGAGGTTGAAAACCAATGAACAATCACGGTCTTTGGAACCTGACCCGGGAGACAGGCAGCGCAATCGCGGCCCATTACCGGCCAGTCATCGAGGAGTTGGCAGAGAAAAGCGAGTTGGACGGACGATCCTTGAGCTTGCTTTTGGCGGTATTGACCCTTGAGCCCGATAACACCACACCCAGCCATTTGCTGGTCCGCGATCCGTATTCCTCGGCCGAGCTTTTCTTTGCCCGCCTGGCATCAGCCGCCAGGTCAGGCTTTCTTGGAGAAGTTGCGCCGGGAGAATTTCGCTTGACTCCCGAAGGCCGGGCCCTGGTCCAGCGCTTCGTTGAAGAGGCCCGCCAGGCCATGGTGGACGCCGATCCCCTGGCAGCGAAAGAATCGCGCCGGCTGGCAGAGCTCCTGAGAAAACTGGTCAATCAGAGCCTGGATGCGCCGCCACCCCCCAACCGCTGGTCTATCGGGTTGAGTTACAAATTGATGCCGCCGATGGATCCGCCCCTTCCTTACACCGAGCAATGCATCTCGTGTATGGCCGCATACCGGGATGACGCTCACCTGGCCGCCTGGCGTGGGACTGGTCTCTCAGCAACTGCGCTGGAGACCCTCACACTCATTTGGCGGGATCAGAGGGCGTCGCTTACAGAGCTAGCCCGGCTCCTTTCACACCGGGGACACGCCCCGCAGGTTTACGTCGATGCAGTCGACGAGCTGGAAAAGCTTGGTTACCTTCAAGGGCTGGACGATAATTTGGCGCTGACCGAGAAAGGTCAGAAGTTCCGTGACCGGGTTGAAGCGGATACGGATAAGTACTTCTTTTCTCCTTGGGGCTGTTTTACTGAAGGAGAAAGAAATGAGCTCGAGCGTTTGTTGAGCCGGGCGCGAGATGGTTTGCTCACCAAAATCCCTGAGATCGAAAATTCGAGTTAGTATTCCAGTACATTTTCCATCCTTCCGGTCACGAGGCGGGTTAATTCGCTCACGCTCAGGTGGGAAATGCCCGGCAGCGCAAGCCAGAAGTTTCATGTTGACTTAGTTAACCGCATGCGCTAGAATGGCGTTCAAACACTTTAAGGAGACAGCCATGGATGTGAAGGAACTAATGTCGCGGGTCAAAGAAGATGAGGTCAAGTTCATCTCGCTCCAATTCACCGATGTGATTGGCGCGGTAAAGAGCGTAGATATCCCCGTAAACCGGTTGAGCGAGGCCGTGGAGCAGGGGGTTTGGTTTGATGGATCATCGGTCGAGGGGTTTGCGCGCATCCAGGAGAGCGATATGCGTTTGGTCCCCGATGCGGAAACTTACGCGGTTTTGCCCTGGAGCCGGGCCGAGTTCAGGCGGGCGCGCGTTTTTTGCGATATCTACCAGCCTGATGGGAGCGTGTTTGCCGGAGACCCGCGCGGGACTCTAAAACGGATGCTAGAGCGCATCCAGGAACGCGGCTGGATCTACAACGCCGGCCCGGAGCCGGAATTTTTCCTCTTTAAACGAAACGGTCCGGAGAGCATCCACCCGGTACCGCATGATGTAGGTGGATACTTTGATTTCTCGGCAAGCGATGATGCCGCCCGAGTCCGGACGGAATTAATGGATGCCCTGGCGGGCATGGGTCTCGAAGTAGAAATGGGCCATCACGAAGTCGCCTTGGGACAGCACGAGATTGACTTTAAGTTCGCGGACGCTCTAAGAACAGCGGATCATGTCCTCACCCTGAAATATACGGTAAAAGCGATCGCCGCTCAACACGGATTGATCGCCTCGTTCATGCCCAAACCGATCTTTGGGATCAATGGCTCGGGAATGCACTGCCACCAATCGCTATTTGATGAGCAGGGAAATAATCTCTTCTTCGACCCCGAAGATGAATATCATCTCTCCAGGATTGCCTATGGCTTCATTGCCGGCCAGCTGGCGCACGCCCGGGCATTGGCAGCCGTCGTTGCCCCCACGGTGAACTCCTACAAGCGCCTTGTGCCCGGGTATGAAGCGCCGGTCTACGTCGGTTGGGCCCAGATTAACCGCTCTGCGCTGATTCGGATCCCTCACTATACGACTGGACGAGACAAATCCATGCGGGCCGAACTGCGTTTCCCCGATCCTTCAGCCAACCCGTATCTGGCCCTGGCGGTGATGCTGGCCGCAGCGTTGGATGGGATCGACAACGAGCTCACCCCGCCGGAACCGCTCAACGAAGTCAACGTTTACCACTTGACTGAGGAGGAGCGGGTGGCCCGCGACATCGCCGAGCTGCCCGGTTCCCTGGCTGAATCCTTGAGAGAGCTGGAAGCCGACCAGGTCTTGCGAGAGGCGCTGGGAACCAGCACCTACGATGCCTTTATGCGCGCCAAGTGGGCCGAGGTCGAGGAATACCGCACACAGGTCATGGACTGGGAAGTGGCGCGTTACCTGGAAACCGCATAACCACACAGTCCTGATTCAAATGGGACGCGGACGAGCGCCGATGAACGCGGAACGACTGGAAATAAATCCGCGTTATTCCGTGTGAATCCGCGTCCTATCGGCTTTTCCGAGCAGTTCCCTATCAGCTTAGATTGTTAGCGGCTTGAAATCGGTGTCCCGGTCGAAATGGTCTAGGTTTTCAGACCGCTTCAAAGCATTGACGACCAGGTAGGTGAGCGGCGTGGCCAGCGTTTCGTAGACAACCTTGAACAGCCATTGCGAAAGGATTGCCTGGCCTATCGCATTACCCGGGAAGATACCCCAAAACGCAACGGTTATGAAGACTGCCGAATCGGCCCCTTGACCAATGATGGTCGAGAAGATGGTGCGCAACCACAACAACCGTCCTTCAGTCCTTATTTTCAGCTTGGCCAGTACGAACGAATTCAAGAATTCGCCGATGAGGTAGGCGATAAAGGAAGCTAATAAAAGACGCGGCGTGAATCCCAATATCGCCTGGTAAGCCTGCTGCGCCGCCTGGGGGGATTCAAAAGGACCAAGCGCCCAAAACGGAGCGGGAGGCAGCTGCCCGCCAATCCATATGGCAGCTACCGCCAGCAGATTTGCGAAAAACCCGGTCCAAATCACCTGCCGCGCCCGGGCATATCCGTACACTTCCGTCAGGACATCGCCGAATATATAAGCCACGGGAAACAGGATCACGGCAGCCGGCAAGATCAGGCCGAATATGTTTACGATCTTGACGGCAATGATGTTGGAGATGATCAGAGCGGTGACGAACACCGCCGTCACCACGTGGAACCAGCGGTAGCCGTTAGGGTTCATTTGGAGGCCAGCCAGTATTCCCGCGCTGCGCTTGTTTTGGTGTTCTCAGCTTCCACCGTAATTCCGATTCCGCCGCGGATGTTGAAAATTCCGGTAACTTTGATCCAATGGGGCTCTAATGTCTTTATCAGATCGTCCAGGATTTGGTTGACGACGTGTTCGTGAAAGACTCCCTCGTCCCGGTAGGACCAAAGGTAAAGTTTTAGGGATTTCGATT
>Ga0209640_10000963_pt1 | contig 23610 bp, 27 predicted proteins | sample RifCSP10_1_FD_184018 | JGI IMG/M metagenome (GOLD analysis project Ga0209640, IMG submission 184018) | Soil microbial communities from Rifle, Colorado - Rifle CSP2_sed 10_1 (SPAdes) (version 2) | ecosystem: Environmental > Terrestrial > Deep subsurface > Rock core/Sediment | place: Rifle... | reverse complement strand
GACGCCGTCCGGATCATCCGGGGGGCGGGACTGACGGAGAAGGATGCGGCACGCATGCAGGAGAATGCGCGGGAACTTCTCGAAGGATGACCGAAAGGGGAAACGGATGGCAAGGAAGATCAAGTACACGCGGAAAGACCTGAAAGGCCCGGACGAGTTCATCTCCACCCTCGGACGGGCGACGCTATGGATCAAGGAAAACCACGTTCCGGTCCTTGCCGCGCTGACCGCCGTCATCCTCGCCGCGGGAGGGGTATACGGCACGCGCGCCTACTACCGCTGGCAGGAGGCGAAGGCGAACCGGGACCTCTGGCCCCAACTGATCCAGGCCCAGGAAGTTCTCCGGTCCCCGGGGGTCGCCGACGAGGAGAAGCTCGACCGCCTCGAGAGGTTTCTGGCCGCCCAGGTGAGCGCGCACCCCGGCACGGAGGCGGCGGTCTTCGCGCAGTACTACCTGGGAAGCATCGCCTTCCGCCGCGGCAATTACGACCGGAGCGCCGAGTATTTCCGGTCGGCCATCACCAGCGGGAAGGAGCAGGGGACCGTCATGGATTTCCTCCTTCGCGAAGGGCTTGCCCAGACGTTCGATGCCAAGGGGGACGCGGAAAACGCCCAGAAGGCCTACGGGGAGGCCGCCGGGTTCGCGACCGGGGAGTTGTTCCGCACCCAGGCACGGATGGGGCAGGCAAGAGCCCTTGCCACCCTGGGGCGCAATCAGGAGGCGACGGAGGTATTCCGCAGGATCCTCGCCGAGAATCCCGACACGCCTCTTAAGGAACTCATCCAGATCCAGCTTTCGCGTCTGGGATAAGGGAAGGGGAAGGGACAAAGCCGGATGAAGCTTTATCTCTGCTTTCTCTGGCACATGCACCAGCCGTATTACAAGGATCCCGAAACGGGGAACTACATCCTGCCCTGGGTTCGGCTTCACGCCGTCAAGGATTACGTGGCCCTCCCGCGGCTCTTTCGGGAATTTCCGGCGGTGCGGCATACCTTCAACCTGGTCCCGTCGCTGCTGATCCAGGTCCAGGACTACGTGGAACACGGCGCGGAGGACGTCTTTTTGTCCCTGTCCCGGAAAAACTCCCTCGACCTCTCGAACGAGGAGGAGGAGTTCCTCCTTCGCAACTTCTTCGCCGCCCATGCCCCCACCATGATCCTGCCCCAGCCGAGGTACGCGGAACTGTACGGGAGAAGGGAAGCGGCGCTGCGGGTGGTGGGGAAATCCGGTGCGTCGAGCGGGTTCGGGGCGTCGGATTACACCGACCTGATGACGTTGTTCAACCTTACCTGGTTCCACCCGATGCTCCGCGAGGAGGATGCGTACCTCGCCCGTCTCTGGAGGAAGGGGAGCGGGTACACCGAACGCGACAAGGTATACGTCCTGGATCGTCAGATCGACATCATGGCGACGGTGATCCCGGAATACCGGAAGGTGGCGGAAAACGACGGCGGCGAGAATACCTCCACCCCCATGTACCACCCCATACTGCCGCTCCTCATCGACAACCGGTCGGCGCAGGACGCGCTCCCCGGCGCGCTTTTACCGAGGGTTCCCTTTGCCTACCCGGAAGACGCGGTGGAACAGATTTTCCGGGGAAGGGAGGTGTTCCATTCCCTTTTCGGGAGGTTCCCGGACGGTTTGTGGCCTTCCGAAGGCTCCATCAGTCCGGCCGCTCTGGAAATCGCTTCCCGTGCCGGATTCCGTTGGACCGCCACGGACGAGATTCTCCTGTCGAAGGCGTTGGGAAAACCGATCCAACGGGACTCCGGCGGCGTTCCCCTCGAGCCTTCCTGGTTGTATCACCCGTACGTCGCTTCCACGCCCGCGGGTCCGATCCGGATATTCTTCCGGGATCACCACCTCTCCGATCTGATCGGCTTCGAATATTCCCGCTGGGGCCCCGTCGATGCCGCTTCCAATTTTTGTAATATTATCAGTAATATATATAATAAATTGTCTTCCATCCCGGGCCATTCCCGCAAGGACGCCTACGTGGTGCCCGTCATCCTGGACGGAGAGAACGCCTGGGAATATTTCCCCGATTCCGGGGAGGAATTCCTTCGCACATTGATGGGACGGCTTACCTCAATGGCCCCAAATATATCATGTATTACATTAAGCGAAGGCCTTAAACAAATAGACTATGATGTGGAATTACCAAAAATCCCTACGGGCTCCTGGATCGACGGGACATTCAACATCTGGATCGGGCACAGAGAGGACCAGGCGGCGTGGGAATTGCTCGCTCGAGCGCGAGCCCTCTGGCAATCGCGTTCCGAGCAGATGAGGAAGGCCGGCCTGAAGCCGTCGAAAGAACTGAATAACGCTTTCGGCCACCTGCTCGTCGCGGAAGGATCCGACTGGTGCTGGTGGTACGGGGATGACCATTTCACGCCGCACGGCCCGGAGTTCGATCGTCTGTTCCGCAGCAATGTAAAGGCGGCGTACCGCGAACTGGGGGAAGCCCCGCCCGATTCGATCGACATCCCCATCATCCGCGCCGACAGGATTCCGGCGGAGAAGAATCATCTGAAAAGGCCTCGCACGTATATCCACCCAAAAATAAACGGGAAACTTACTACATACTACGAATGGAGCGCGGCTACCCGGTATATCCCTCGTCCGGAATTCGGGACGATGCACCGGGCCGCCTCCTCCGTCCTCGAGTGCCTCCTTTTCGGGTTCGACGAGTCGAATCTCTTTCTTCGCATCGACCTTCACCCGTCGATTTTCGAACCCCCGGATCCCCTGGAAGTGGAAATTCTCTTTCCGGGGAAAAACCGGAAGATCAGCACGGTCCTGTATCCGGCGGATCCCTCCTTGCGCGTGTCGATCGGGAACCTCGGCGAGATTCTCCGATCCGATCCTCTTCTCACCAATCCCGACACGTTCCGCGCGTCGTTTCGAAAGGTGCTGGAACTGGGGATCCCGTTCCGGGAACTCGGATGCGAGGGGGAAGAAAGGATCGAATTTTTCATGACGATCGTCCGGCCCGGGATGGTCGGAGAACGGTGGCCGATGTACGGGACGTTCCTGGCGGACCTTCCCGGGAGAAACTACGAAGAGGAGATGTGGGAGGTGTGAATGATCCCCGTGCTACGGGGGGAACCAACGTCTGGTAATATATATTATGTAATATTGAACATCGGGGGGCAGCTTTTTTTTACCCTTTCCGGGAAACCACGAATTTCCACCCCATGAACAGGGGTCTCACCTCCTCCGTCAGCCTTTCGCACAAGTCCCGGATCATGGGGATTCGTTCGATGTAGGGAGTTTTGGGGAAAAATCCCGCCGACTGCGCGGGAATGCTCAAGAAATCAAAAAGATATTCGTAGCTGATCTCGAACCGATAATCGAATTCGGCGGTTCGATACCTCCTCATTGCCTTGAGAAATATCATGAGATCGTCGTAGGAGACGGCGCCGTGCTGATATTTCAGTTCCGGGAAGACCAAAGGGACGGCATCCCGCCCTTTCGCATCGAAAAGGCCGTCGTAATAGCTGATCGCCAGCACCCCGCCGGGAACGATCAACTTGCACGCCTGGTTGATCGATTCCCGGAAATTGGGAAGGAGGAAGATCGACGCGGTGTAAAATACCGCGTCGAAGGCTTCATGGAAGTAGTTCGCGAGATTCTCCGCGTCCCCCCGGACAAAGTAGATCCCCTTTTTCCCTTCCAAGCGCTCCCTCGCCTTGATGAGCATGGGCTCCGAGATGTCGATCGCGTAGATGATCGGGGGTGGATCCAGGGACTTGTAAATGCACAGGGTGGAGATTCCGGTGCCGCACCCCACGTCGAGCACTCTTTCCGGCGCGAAGGGTTCGTTCAGCTCGCATAGCTTCTTCGTGAGCGTCTCGAACAAACGGTGCTTTCTCTCGAAGGTGTCGTAGATGCTCGCGCTCTGATCGAAATTCCTTTCGACGGCTAATTTAAACCTAAAGTTTATATCTTTTTCTTTATGCATCGATAATATCTATACTTTTTTTAAAGGATCGAACAGTTTTTGATATTCCTCCATGGCGTACCGGTCGGTCATCCCTGCGATATAGTCGCAGACCACCCGTCTGGCACCGTCGTTCCCCAGGCGCGCGAAAATATGGGGGGGGAGCTGTTCGGGACGTTCGCAATAGGAATGGAAGAGTTCCCCGATGACCCGGCGGGCCTTCTGCTCCATCCGGATGACCCGATAGTTGCCGTACATCTCTTTCAAAAGATGAGATTTCAGTTCCTTGTTCTTATCCCGCATTTCCTCATCGAACGCGATGCATTTTTCCCGCGTGGTCCGCCCTTGGTCCGGGGTGAGGACCCCGTACCTTTCCAAAAGGACCTGGGAATTCCGGATCAGGTTTCTCACAAGGGAAGATATCATAAATGATATCGCACGATATCGAAGGATATCCTCATCTATCGCATGATAATTTTCCCGTATGGAGGAAACCGCCTCGCGCCACAGTTCGACGGATCCCAGCCCTGCGGGCGTGAGCATGCCGGAACGAATCCCGTCATCGACATCGTGGCTGCTGTAGGCGATCTCGTCCGCAACGTCCGCTACCTGGGCTTCGAGGGTGGGATATCCCGGGTTCCGAAATTCCGGAACCGGAGGGGGATTGTCGTATTGGGAACTATGCTTGCATATCCCCTCCCGGACCTCGAAGGTCAGATTCAGGCCGTCGAAGTCGGCGTACCGTTTCTCGAGGACGTCCACCACCCGCAGGCTCTGGAGGTTGTGCTCGAACCCCCCCTCCCCTTCCATCAGCTGATCCATCATGCGCTCCCCCGAATGCCCGAAGGGGGTGTGGCCCAGATCGTGGGCCAGCACGATCGCTTCCGTCAGATCCTCGTTCAGGCGGAGGGCGCGGCAGATGGAACGCGCGATCTGGGAGACCTCGATGGTGTGGGTAAGGCGGGTCCGGTAATGGTCCCCCTCGTGGTTCACGAAGACCTGGGTCTTGTACTCCAGGCGCCGGAAGGCGGCGGAATGGATGACGCGGTCCCGGTCCCGCTGGAAGACCGAACGGAACGGATCCTCCGGCTCCGGAAACTTCCTCCCCCGGGACTCCCCGCTCCTGACGGCGTACGACGCAAGCCGTTGCGCTTCCTGCCGTTCGAATTCCTTCCGGTCAAGCATGCGTTTTCACGGCGAAGCGATCTTTCCCCGCAGGTTTCCCACACACCGAAATTCATTCCTCCCGGGAAAGGCCGAATTCTCTTCCCCCTTTTTCCGGAGCGCACATAAAACGTTTCCCGAAGATGTCGCTGCGCACGGCCAGATTACCATAAATCCGATCCCGTTTAAGGAAAGGGGAAGGAACTTCTCAGCGAACGAGGAGGCCACGAACGTGGGCGAGCATGCTTCCTCCCGCGGCCCCGCCGGCCGACAGCCACTCCCGGTAGGCGGCAGCCGCCCCCTTCCATCCCGCCGTTACGCCGGGCGCCATCAGGCACGGGATCCACAACAAAAGGAAGAGCAGGACGACCGCCGCGGAGAACACCCTCCCGCTCCTTCGCAGATCCGGTTGCCCGGCCAGGAAGCCCTCCGCGGAGAAAAGGAGGTGCATCGTGAACAGAAAGGAGGCCGTCGCGAGATAGAGGTCCGGGACCCAGGGGGATGCATGCCGGAAGACCGAGGCCGCGATGCCGATCCCCACGCTGTAAAGAGGGAAGATGTACGGAGCGAGGTCGATCATCACGTTCGTCCGGTCCATCACCACCTTTCCCCCATCCCTCGACGAGATGTGGAACTGGTGGATCTTTCGGAAAAAGAGTTTGGCGAGGACCAGATGGGAGAACTCGTGCGCCCACAGGTAGAGCCGCTCCGGCTTCCGAAGAAAGAAATGCACGAGAAGATAGACCAGGGCCCCCGCCAGGACGATCCATCCCTCATCCCGCGTCGCCATCCGCCCGGCGGGGATCGGGAAGGTAACCAGGAGAACCCCGTCGAACAGCAACAGGGGGATGCCGGCAAGAGAGAAGAGAAAGACCCTCACGCGCGGTTCCGTCCCGGAGAAAAGCCTCCGTTATTTTCCGGAATAGAATGGCGATTCATATCCGGAAAGATTCAGGTTTACAATAAAAAACCATTATGGTATTTTCCTTGAAGAAATACCTTTAAAATCATGTTCTGAAGGGTCTTGACGATTGGAGAGCCTCCCCAACATCCTCAAGACGCGCGACTTGGCCTATCTTCTGGACATGAGCCCCGACGCGGTAAACGACCTCGCCCGCAAAGGTGTGCTCAAGGGATATAAAAGCGGCAACCAATGGCGTTTCCGTCGCAAGGATATTGAACGGTACCTCGACAGGGAAGGGAAAAAACTGGCGCCCCCGGGGTGACTCGAACACCCGGCAGACGGTTTGATGAACCCTTGGCTTCTTTAAGCCAGACGGTTCGCGAAGTCCCCTCCTCATTGCCCCGGTTCCTCGGCACAAAGAGCTTACGGTACTTCGTCCGCATTCCCGTCACCGCATAGATGCGGCCAGCTTATCCCTTGATCCAGGGCGTGCGCCAGATTCTCACAGAACTGCGCTTTCGAGCGGAAGTTGTCGTTATAGCCGATGTTTCCGATATGCAACCACCGATCGTCGACCATCTCCACCGACATGGATTCTCCTGTTGCCGGGTCCCTGACTTCGACGTAGCGGCTGCTGGCGAATCGCAGGCGGTCCCGATCGTAGTGCTGATAAAGACAGCCCCAATTGCGAGCTCCTGTATCGAGCTTCTGCGAAAAATCATAAAGAAAGTTTATCGGCAGATCGGCGACAGTCGAAAAATCGAACAGACAATATCCGGCCCAGAGTTGCCATGCCCACGGACTGGTCCGCAGCTTGCCAAAAAACGGTTGATCCGCCAGCCGTTCCGAAAACTCGGTCTTTCGGACCGGAATCATATCGTGATCGATGAATGCGAACATGCGGGGATTTATGGCACGGACGACGTTGTGATAGATCCACGTCATGGACATTCCATGCGATCGATTCACGTGCCGGGTAGGGTTCGCCGGCAAAGCGAGATAGGGGATCCCGCGGTTGCGGCATACACGCTCGATATCGAGTCTCGCTACCGCCCGCCGTGAGTTGTCGAAAACCAACACGGCGGTATCCGTGAGGTTGCGTTGCGCCATCCGGAGCAGCCAGTCCAATACCCAGGGCTGCTCAAACGCAACGACCAGCGCAACATTCCGGTTCCGGAGCCGCTCCGACTCCTTCAGGAACATGTCCAGCGCTTTCGGCCGGAATATTTTGTAGATCGCGAGCCACGCATCGTTTCGCGTCTCCTTGAATGCGTACTGGAATGGGAGGAACCGCAACCATTCGCTTGTGGAGAAATTTTTTATGTCACGCATGCGGAGAGGTCTCCAAACGAGAAAGAGAGCAATTCCGGAACGGCACCCGCAATAAAGAATAGGAAAACTGGCGCCCCCGGGGTGACTCGAACACCCGGCAAACGGTTTAGGAAACCGCTGCTCTATCCGCCTGAGCTACGGGGGCGCATCCCAAGAAAGTCCGCCGGCTTCTCCCCTACTCCTTGAACTTGAGCAGGGAAAACACCTTCTGGCCTTTCAGCTTGTCGCGGCCTCGAAGATCGGAAAGTTCCGCCAGAAAGCAACATTCTACAATAACGGCGCCGAGCCGTTTCAACAAATCGGCCACGGCGGCGACCGTTCCCCCCGTGGCGAGAACATCGTCGGCCACGACCACCCTCATCCCGGGTCGTATCGCATCCTCGTGGATCTCCAGCCGGTCTTTTCCGTACTCGAGCGCGTACTCCGCCGAGACCGTCCGGTACGGGAGCTTCCCCGCCTTGCGCACGAGGATGACCCCCACCCCCAGTTTGTAGGCCATCGCCGCCCCCATCACGAATCCGCGCGCCTCGATCCCGACGACGGCCTCCACTCCCTTGTCGAAGTGGCGGTGCGCCATGAGGTCGATCGCCCGCTGGAACGACGCAGGGTCGGAGAGCAGGGTCGTGATGTCCTTGAACTGGATCCCCTTGATCGGAAAGTCGGGGATGTTCCGTATCCGTCTCTTGAGCGCCTTCATCGCGTGGTTTCCGCCCTCTCGCAATCTTTTTCGGGGTCCACCCCTTCCCCTTCCAGCCGCAGCTCGAAGTGGAGGTGCGGCGTCGTCGCGTTTCCGGTGTCCCCCACCTCCCCGATCACGCTTCCCCCCGCGACGATCTCCCCCGTTTTCACTCGGAAGCCTTTCAGATGTCCGTAGAGGGTCGTGACGGCGTCCCCGTGGTCCAGCACGATCGCGTTCCCGTATCCGCGCATCCCGTCCCCGGCGTACAGGACCACCCCGTATCCGGCCGCCCGGACCTCGGCGCCCTCCGGGGCCAGGATGTCGATCCCTTCATGCATGCGCCCGTTCCGATCCCCGAAGCCCGAGGAGATCGATCCGCGAAGCGGCATGACGAGCCTCTTCCCCGACAGACGGGAACTCGTCTCCCGGGGGTCCCGGAGGTCCTCCAGGGGGAGGACGGCCCTCGTGCGGGTCGCACCCGGGATCCACAGCAGCTGCCCGGTCTGCAACTCCCTCGGATCCACGATCCCGTTGCTCTCGAGGAGGTCGCGCGGTTCGATGCCGTACGTCTTCGCGATCCGGTACACCGTCTGCCCCTTTTCCACCCGGTGATAGACCCCTGTACCCGTCGAGCATCCCGCAACGAGCCCTGCCAGCGCGAGGGAGGCGAAAAGGAAGGTCCTCCATCCGGACGATTCCCCGAAAGGCCTTCTCCGGGTCATGCGGAGAATCCGTGTTCCCCCAGGAGCGGGACGAAGCGGCAACCGCCGAGATATTCCTTGCGGGGCGCCCCTTGTTCCTTGCGGACGCTTACGAGGTCCTGCTCCCAGCGTCCTCCGATCGGGATCACCATGATGCCGCCCTCCCTCATCTGCGCGAAAAGAGGTTCCGGCACATGGGGCGACGCGGCCGTGACGATCACCCGGTCGAACGGGGCGTCCTCCGGGGCTCCCAGGGTGCCGTCGCCCACGCGGAACAGGATGTTCTCGATCCCGAGCGACGCGAGTTTCGTTTGCGCTGTCCGCGAAAGGGATTCCAGCCGCTCCACGGTGACCACGATTTCCGACATGCGGCCGAGGATCGCCGTCTGGTAGCCCGAGCCGGTCCCGATCTCGAGCACCTTCTCGTTTCCGGACAGGTGAAGCGCTTCGGTCATCTCGGCCACGATGTACGGCTGCGATATGGTCTGCCCCTCCCCGATGGAGAGCGGGCCGTCCTCGTAGGCCCGGAGGGCGAGATCGGGAGGGACGAAGCGGTGGCGGGGAATTTCCCCCATGACCGAGAGAAGCCGCTCGTCCCGGATGCGGCGGGATTTCAGCTGATCCTCCACCATGGCGTGCCTTTTCCGGGAGAAGGACTCCTCGGAAAGATCCTTCCTGGGGCTTCGCCACGACAAGGCTCTGCGCTCTCACCACTTCCAGCGTCGTAAGGTTCGCAACGAAACGTAATTCGTCAGGTCGAGATGGATCGGGGTGATCGAGATGTAGTTCTGCTCGACGGCCTCCAGGTCCGAGCCGGGGATGTCCTGCCTTGCAAGCGAATCGCCGCCGATCCAGTAATACTTTCTCCCGCGGGGGTCGCGTTTTTCCACGACCGCCTCGCCGTAGACGCGCTTGCCCTGGCGGGTGATTCTCACCCCCTGGATCTCCTCCCTCGAAACGTTGGGGAGGTTCACGTTGAGGAGCGTGTCCTTCGGAAGCCCCTGGCGGAGTACCTTGCGCGCCACCTTGCCGGCGAATTCCGCGGCCGCGTCGAACCGGAAATGGTTGCGCGACGCCAGGGATATGGCGATCGACCGGATCCCGAGCAGGGTCCCCTCCATCGCCGCCGAGACGGTTCCCGAATAGGTGATGTCGTCCCCCATGTTCCCGCCCTTGTTGATGCCGGACACCAGGAGGTCGACCTTCTTGTTCCGCAGGATTCCGTTCACGGCGAGGTTCACGCAATCGGTCGGCGTCCCGTCGACGGCGTAATTCCGCAGACCGATTTTTTCGACCCGAAGCGGTTGCGTCAGGGTGAGAGAATGCCCCGCCGCGCTCCGTTCACGGTCCGGCGCGACCACGTACACCGTGCCCAGGGAGCGCAGGGCTTCCGCGAGCGCGATGATCCCCTCGGACCGGACGCCGTCGTCGTTGGACACGAGTATGAGGGGGGACGGATGGCTCACGTTGTGCCGGCGTTCTCAGGAAAGAAAATGGTCGGGGCGACTGGACTTGAACCAGCGACCCCTTGCACCCCATTCCCTCAACGCCATTTCCCGCAAATTCGCGATATTCAACAAGTATTTGATTCCCTTCTGGATTTCACGTAAACTCATTTTAACGTATTTTACGGAATTTAGGGGTTTTGGATATTGGTTGCTACAAATTTGCTACATTCGACTGAACGGCGGTTCATGGACTGAACGGTAATTCACCCCCTCCGGGGGAGATAGAGATTGCAACTCGACAAGCGGGAACCGCACCCGCTTCTCCCCCGGAAATTCTGCGGACGACCGATGCGGAGGTCGACGATGAAAAGAAAAACCTCACCCCTTCCCGAAAATTCCAGGCGGCGGGGGGGGGATGGGTCGGACTTTGGGGTATGGGTGGCTGTTGCTGCTGGATCGGATCCCGGCCGCTCGCCGATCCAAAGCAGGTTAAGTATGAGGGATTCCTTGACGGCGCTGGTACCCTCCAAAATATGCTCGCGCCGATCGAGGCGTTGGAGATCCTGCGCGGAGGGGAAACGATCACAGAGGAAAACCTTTCTGAATCTTTCCAGGGGAAACTCGAAGCGATCCGCCGAATGATTGCGAAGAAACTCTCACCCTATTTTGATGCAAAGTATCTGAGCCCGGATAGTGGAGCCCTCATTTACGACACGATAGATAAGGTTATAAAGCGTCGCCGATAGAATTATTGCCATAGCCCCCCTATACCCCCTGGCCCGCGTTATTCCTGTTTGCCAAAGTTCCGCAAGACACCCTCCCAAGATACGATATTCCCTTTGTTTCCCGCATCCTTGTTGACTGCTTTGTTTCATATAAATTAGCCTGTAATCGCTATGGCGTCCAAACTGAAACTTGCCAGGATTAAGGCGAATCTATCACAGACCAAACTTGCCGATCTCGCCAGAAATTATCAGGGACGGGTTTCCCGGATTGAGCGCGGCGACCGGCCGAAGCAAGACGAGGCAGACCGCATCGCGAAGGCACTCGGCCTCCGTCCGGAGGAACTGTTCGACGAGCTGCGGAAGTGAACTCCCCCACTCTCATCAATCACACGGTCCCCGAAACAGCCCGAGCGCTTCGCACGTCTCCCGTGAATATCTACAAGCTCATCCTGCGGGGCGAGCTCAACGCGGTTAGGTTCGGCCGGCGCGTCGTCGTGACGGACGAGGACTTGCGGAAATTTATCACCGAGCACCGGACGAATGGGGCCGCGCGATGACGGACAAGCAGCGCCTCCTTGCCCTCCACGTCGAGGCCGTCCGGGTCCGCGACGGATCCTTGCGGGCGCTCGGGATGGCGCTCAATGTGCCGGGGAATGGACTCGCTGTCTTCTTCAAAGTTAATCCGGCCGTGAACGCCGAGCGTGATGCGCGATCCGGGATGCTCCATGCGTTCAAGGCGCTCAATCTCGATGTGGAACCGCTCCGCGATGGTGCGGGGCGGCCAGGGAGGTAGTCATGCCGACGAATCGTAGGAAAAGACTCCGCGAATGCGTCTCGCGGCTCTCCGAGGACCAGGAACAGCACCTCCTCGAAAGGTGGGTCCTTGATGTCTGCGAGCCGTGGTTTCAAAAGCTCGGCTTCCCCTTCAGGAGCGATGAACACCGGCGTGAGGTGTGGATGGCGAACCGGGAATATCTCCTCTCCAAGTGCCCCCCCGGGACGATTGCAGACGCGGCGCAGAGGGCGGGCGCGGATATTGTCTTGGTTTTCTCTCCTGGGGCTCAAACGATCGTCGGGGCACTCCATTTCCCTGACCCGAATGCAGATCCGGCGGAACTGTTTCGGATTGTGTTCCCGGAGACAGAACATTAATAATTTTTCGGCCGTCCGGCCCCGCGGGATGTATGGCCCGGGCAATCGGTTTCCAACCGTCCTTTGTCTGGATCCGCGTGCGGGATGTTCGCGGTTTCACGTGACAAGGCCGCGGCCTTCGGGATGAAGGCGCAGCGGAACCGACCGGAGCGACCTCCGGGAGAACAAACCGGCCAGCAGCCGCTCTCCTTCGCCGCCTTGCAAAGCCCGCGGGAGCCGCGGAACGGTCGTCAAGCGTTTGCGAGCCGACTGCAAATCACTCGCGGACGAATAGTTTGGGAACCACAAAAACTTGAAAAGAGGACACGATAATGGACGCAAGAGAAGCAATCGCAAAGCTTACCGAGAAACTTTGCGACATGGAGTACCAGGCCCTGGGCCGGGATTACACGCGGGATGAACTCGCAACGATGGCCGAAATCGAGGGGGCCATCGCGGCTCGGAAGAAGGAACTTCCGGCGAACGGGCCGCTGACCAAGCCGGGGCCGCGGTCCATCGGTCACAGCAGCAGCGGACCCTTCAAATCCTTCGGCGAGCAGCTCCAGGCCGTCTTCCGGGCCGGGATGCCGGGGGGCAGGTTGACGAACGGCTGTACCAGATCCGCGCGGCGTCCGGATTATCGGAAACCGTGCCAAGCGAAGGTGGATTCCTACTTCAACAGGGGTTCTCGGGAGAACTTCTCCAGCGGGTGTTCACGGATCCCGCGTCGATCCTATCCCGCGTCACGCGGGTACGGGTCGGAGCGAACGTCAACAGCGTCGATTTCCCGATGGTCGACGAGACGAGCCGCGCAACGGGCAGCCGCCTGGGCGGTGTGCAAGCGTATTGGGTCGGCGAGGCGGATGCGGCGACGCCGAGCAAGCCGAAGTTCAGGAAGCTTCACCTGGAATTGAAAAAGCTGATGGGAGTCTGTTACGCGACGGATGAGCTCGTCCAGGATGCCACGCTGCTGGAGTTCGTCGTCCCCAACGGGTTCCAGGCGGAGATCGCGTTCGCGGTTCAGGATGGGGTAATCAACGGCACGGGAGCGGGCCAAATGTTGGGGATCCTCCCCAGCGGCGCTCTCGTCAGCGTGGACAAGGAGGCGGGGCAAACCGCAAATCCCTTCCTCCTGGAAAATGCATTGGCGATGTGGGAGTGGATGCCCGGGCGGAACCGCTCGAACGCCGTGTGGCTCATCAACGGCAGCAGCGTTGAGAGTCAGCTCTACACGATGAGCTTTTCCGTAGGCACAGGAGGAGCTCCGGTGTTCCTCCCCGTGGGTTCGGCATCGCCGACGCCGTACATGACGTTATTTGGCCGACCAATTATCCCCATCGAACAATGTGCAGTTTTAGGCCCCGTCAGGGATGTCATTCTCGCGGACCTCTCGGAATACATCCTCATCGACAAAGGTGCGGTGAAGGGGGACGTGAACATATCGGTGAGGTTCCTCTATGATGAAATGACATACCGGTTCGTATATCGGTGCGACGGCGCTCCTATGGCGGCGTCGCCAACGACCTCGTTCAAGGGGGCCGTCCCGCAGAGCGCCTTCGTGGCGTTGGCGACCAGGGCGTAGTGTTCCACGGCTTCCAACATGGGGGGCGGCTCCGGCCGCTCCCCTTCTCACCCGTCCGTTTCATGGACGGGGTATTCCCCGGCAAGTTTTCGCCGGTTTCCCGAAGTCTGCAATCTTCGCCCTGCGCCGGGGCGTCCGCGAGGGCTTGTGTATGCAGGTCGCGGAAATCGGGCGCGGAACATCGCGACCTCGGCACCGCGTGATAGTGCGGACTCCAAGGGGCGCCGTGCGGCTCCTGAGTGCTCCTCCCCACCGGGGGGCGTCGCAAGATGCTAAGTAGGGGCAAAGGATCGCGGCGCACGTGCGGGATGTGGGCTTTTGCCCCCCTCTCCCTGACTAATCGGAGGTGACAATGAATTGAAAGGTGGACGACGGCGCATTGATCCCGCGAAGGCCCGGGAGGCCGCGACGGGAGGATGGTACGCCCGAACCGAAACGACGACGGCGAACTGGCCGACGTGCGGGATGTGCGGCAAGCAGGTGTCCGTCGCGGATCACCGGAGCGGGGAGTGCTTACGGTGCAAGCTCAACATGGCACGGGACGGAGAACAGGGAGATCGTGCCTCTTAAACGAACCTCGTGCGTTATTCGCACACGATATTACAGGAAGGATCGTCGCAGCAATCAATCCCACATACCCTTCCAGAGTAGAAAACAAATGGCAACACCAATAAGCGATATTCCATGGAGCATAAATGCCCCCGAGGCGGGGATGGATGTTCCGAGGGCAATAACACTCACGATCATTCCTGTCATCGAAAATAACCATAGGATCATACGATCCCCCCCATATCAGCAGGTTGGGTTGCCGACCCTATTCCTGAATGAGCAAATTAATTGCAAATTTCGCGCCGTTGCAGATCCATTGGAATATCTACGGAATCGGTCCTCAGTACCGCGGTGGAAACAACAAAATTGAAAGGGAAACCCAACATTGTACGAATACGACATTCATACATGTTTCGTGCGGAAACAGACAGTGAACAATATAAACGCGTACTCAAGGGGGGACGGTGAACGACCAGGCAGTCGTGGCACCGGGATTGAGTTGGAAATAGGCAGACATGGTATCGGTTCCATTCCACGAGATGGATGTGCTGCTCCGGGTTGTCAATGACGTGGCGAGGCAGGGACACGCGGAAGGACTCGACAATGGAGATGTGCCGGTGCAGGAGCGGCCCTTCAGTCGTCGATACGACGGCATCCCCCGGACCGATCCCCGGATGCGGAACTCACGGGAAACGGCGCTCTCGGTGAAAATGCTCCTCGAAAGAGTATGCAACGGCAACGGGGCGGGGAAGCTCCTGGTGGATTTCTACGTGGAGGAAATGAGCTGGTGGACCTTTTCGAAAAACGAGCGGTGGATCATCGAAAAGACGGCCCGGGCGTTCGCCAAGGCGCTCCGGGAGGCGGGATTTCTTCCGGAGAAGGGGTAAGGTGCTGGAGATGGAGCAGATTATTCCTCGAACTCAAAGAAAGTAATGCGTGCGGGGCAAGAACTCTGATTATGGATGAAAATTTCTTCCAGACCACTCTCCAAAGTCCCCGTTCTTTTCCGTTCTACCTTCACCTGGTGTCTAACGTCCTCGGGCACGTCAATCCGATAACCCAATTTGAGCGGATTTTTTATGTCATACCGCCTTGCGAATTCCGTTCTCCCCTTGGGGGGCACGTTAAATTCCTTGAGAACGGTTCTGTTCTTCATCGATCCACTCTCCTTTTGCGCCCGGGCGATCCTCCCTGCTTCCCTTCTCTGGCAGCCAGTCCCTCGCGGATTAGTGCCCGGGCGATGTACCCGACTGAGCGATCTTCGGCCGCGGCGAGCTCCTCGAGCTTCTTCCGGAGCTCATCCTCCAGGCGGAGGGAGATGTAGCCGGGATATTTCATTTCCTTTTTAGGAGACATTGGTAGAATTCTGGCGCGGTTGCGGCTATTACGCCACCCCGTCTCCAGATCCCCCTTTCAAACCGTGCGTGCGGATTTCCCGCACACGGCTTTCCGACGGTCTTTGCGGTGTCGCTTGCGCGGGGTATCGCACGGTTCCACGCAGCCGATGCAGACCCATCTCGTCATGCAGACGTTCGCGGGGCCATGCATCCCTCCGGTAATGCGTCCGCTGCCCGCCACGGCGTTGCATCCACCGGACAAGGCGGCCATACGCGTACTCGTCGATGCGATGGAACTCCCGTTCGGCATTCCCCGTCCGGAAGTAGTTGCTCCACCCACGGAGCACGGGGTTCACGGACGCAATGATCCCCTTCCCGTCCTTGGCTCCGCTCCGTCGCGCATCCGTTAAATCATGGATGCGCTCCCGGACCCGCTTCATCGCCTTGGGCGACGGCCACCGCTGCATGAAGTGCAGATGCGGCGCCCTCTGGATGCTGCGCCGCTTCCGGATCGTGCAGCCGAGGAAGGTAAATCCCTCCTTGCCTCGCCTCAGGTCCACAATACGGGTTTTCTCCGGGTGCAGCATAAGGCCCAGGCGCTCCATGATGGCTTCAACGCGCCTGTGCGCTTCCTTTGCCTGCGACTCCGTACGACACATCACCACGAAGTCGTCGGCATGCCGCACCAGCTGTCCGAGGTGTCTGCACCTCTGCTCCCAGATGCGGTCAAGGTCGTGCAGGTAGATATGGGCCAGTAGCGGCGAGATTACTCCGCCCTGAGGCGTACCCGCGAGCGTCTCCCTCACCGTCCCGTCCTCCATCACTCCGGCCCCAAGCCACTTGCGGATGAGTTTTACCACCCGCCGGTCCGAGACCCGCTCCGCCACCATCGCCAGAAGCTTTTCCCGGTCGATTGCGTCGAAATAGCCGCGGATGTCCGCGTCGAACACGAAGTTGTGGCCCCGGTTGCCCGCCTCGCGGATGGCTTCCAGTGCCTGCGTCGCGTTCCTCTTCGGGCGGAAGCCAAAGCTTACCGGCAGAAAATCCGCCTCGAAAACCGGCTCGATGACAAGCTTTGCCGCCATCTGAGCCACGCGGTCCCGCACCGTGGGTATCCCAAGTGGCCGCTGCTTCCCGTCTGCCTTCGGAATGTACCGCCGCCTCACCGGACTCGGGCGGTACCGGCCCTTTACAAGGTCGGCCCGGATGCCTTCGAGGAACAGATCCACTCCCTTCTCCTCGATGGCCTTGATCCTTTCTTCCTCCACGCCGGCTGCTCCCTTGTTGCTGCGCACCCGCCTCCACGCTTCCCGCAGGACGTCACCCCTGCAGATCCGGTCGAACAGCGCGTGGAAACGCCGTGTCCTGCTCCGCTTGGCGCACACGTACAGCTTGCGCTGGAGTTCTCGCACTTTGCCTTCGGGGTTGTTAGGCCTCACGGCCATGCCCTCGCGCTTACCTCCACCGCAAGCGGGACCGAAGCAGGGTCCCTTCCCTCCGGCGGGTTCTCCCCGCCTTCATCGGTAGTATGGACCCCTCGGACTCCCTCCCGGCTCCGCGCGACTTCAGCTCCCGCCTTATACGCGCGGTCTTTGCCCGACGTAGGCTGCCGGGTAGGGTCTCTCCTGTTCCGCACCGTCCCTTCGAAGCGTGCCGCCGCCCTTACCCCGGGGAGGCCCAGCGCCCGTTCCGGAGCCGGGGCGCTGTACGTGGCCTTCGCCGCGACATGATCGGCTCGGCCCTCCCGAACACCTTTCGGCTGATAATTTGACGAGGCTGCAGCGTTCACGTGGTTACGGCCCGCTTCTTTGCTTCCTCCGACTTCGAGGCCTTCGACGCACCGCTCGGCCCCCGGGATCTCTCCCGACGGCTGGTGCCTGCTACCAGGCGCTCCGGCGCTTACCTGGACCGGACTTCCACCGGCTGGGACCGTGCAGCTTTCAGGACGCACCACGGGGAGAATGTATCACGGAATAATTGCGTTGACAGATAATAAGTGAAGTGGTACAGAATAGATTAAATATATCTAAAAGGAGGTGAAAGGGATGAAGGTTGGCGAGGAAAAGGACCTGCTGCGGCCCCGGGATGTCGGCCGCAAGCTCGGCCTGTCGGTCCCCCACGTATACACCCTGTCCGCGGCACTCCTGCAATCGAACATGGATGTTTGTGAAGAGTGCGGATCGGCCCACGATCTACTGGAAGCATTCGATGAGGTGATGATTGCAACCGGGAAGAAGATGCGGAAGGCCAAACGTCCCCCCGCAAGGCAGGTATCTCCCGATGAGATCCGGGACATTATCGGCGGATGTGAGCGCGATGTCATGGTCTGCATTTATTCGACCCGGAGGGGCATCACGAAAGAATGGTTCATCGTCGGGCAGCCCGAGAAGGCGGCCTGATATGGGCGTCTATCGTAAAGGGAAGGTCTGGTGGATTTCCTACCGCGTCAACGGCCGGCGCGTCCAGAAAGGCATCGGCACGAAAAAGGCGACGGGTCAGGGGATCCTTGAGAAGATCCGCGTGGAGATCCGCGCGGGCCGGTACGTGGACATCGAGAAACCCCCTCTCCCCTTCCGGGAGCTCGCGGACAAGTTTCTCGAATGGGCGAAGATCAAGAAGTCCTACGTCTCGATACGCGCAACCGTGAATCCGTCCCGGAATACTTCGGCGAACAGATGGCGCACACGATCACCGAGCACGAGGTGGAAACCTTCCGGGCGCAGCGGAAGACAGTCCCGATCAAGGCGAAGAAACCGGAGGCCCGGAGGCCCCGGAGCACATCGACCGTGAAGCATGAACTCGCGGTCCTCAAGGAAGTCTTCCACAAGGGCATCGCCTGGGGGCTCGTGGACCGCAACCCCGCGGCCCGCGTGAAACCTCTCCCCTAATCCAAGGGGCGGACGCGGTTCCTCTCGGTCGAGGAGGCGGAGAAACTCGTCCAGGCCGCATCGGCGCACCTTCGCCCGATCATCATCATGGCGCTGGAAACGGGAATGAGGCGCGGAGAGATTCTCCGGCTCAAGTGGGAAGACCTGGACATGAAGAACAACATGATCTATATCGCCGACCCGAAGAACAACGACCCCCGCCACGTCCCGATGTCCTCCCGCGTGAAGGCCCTCCTGGCGTCACTCCCGCGGCGGCTGCGGGCGGACTATGTTTTCGTCGGGGTGAAGAAGTGGCAGACGGTCGGGAAGGACGGGATCCCCTTCACCGACGTGGACACCTCTTTCCGGAATGCTTGCGCGAAGGAGGGGATCGAGGACTTCACCTTTCACGGGCTCCGGCACACGGCGGCTTCGCATTTGGTGATGTCCGGCGTCCCGTTGAGGACGGTCGGGGAGATCCTCGGCCACAAGACGGCGACGATGACGGAGAGGTATTCGCACCTGACCCCGGAGCACAAGCGAAATGCGATAGAGACGCTCTCGAGTTGCTACAATTCTGCTACAATCGCGCAGGAGGCGGGACGGTGACTCCCGCCATTTCAACGCCTAACTGTATGGATGATAAAAAGAAAAAATGGTCGGGGCGACTGGACTTGAACCAGCGACCCCTTGCACCCCATGCAAGTGCGCTACCAGGCTGCGCTACGCCCCGACCCGAATGTTTCATGATATCCGCTCCCGTCAGCGTTGTCACGGAAAATCCGGGAAACCGCGGCGTTTACGACCGCCCGAAGTCGTCCTCCAGCCGCTCGATGTCGTCTTCTCCCATATATGAACCGGTCTGGACCTCGATGACGATCACGTCCTCCCGCCCGACGTTCTCGATCCGGTGGACGGCCCCCCGGGGGATGTCGAGGGAATGGCCCGCCTCCATCCGGATCGTTTCCCCCTCCCGGGTGACTACCGCCTCTCCCCGCACGAGGTGCCAGTGCTCGGCTCGGTGCCGGTGTCTTTGCAGGCTCAGGCGCTTTCCCGGGCGCACGAGGAACCTCTTGACCTTGCATCCTTCCTCCTCGTAGAGAACGAGGTAGAAGCCCCATGGGCGCTCTCCCCGTTCCCCGTCCCGGGCGGAGCGGCTATCGTCGGAATTCCTGGGCGGATTCATGGGCGGATATCGGCGAGAGGTGTGCCGGGCGAGGCGGGACGGCCGCCATCTCGGTTCATTGCCTCAGCATCTCCCGGATCTTCTCGAGATCCTTCTTGACCTTCTGGAGGACGGCCCTTTGTTTCTTTTCCTCCAGATTCAAACCGAGCTGTTTGCTCTTATCCTTCATCCGTTCCTTTAACTTCTTCTGCGCCCCCTCGATCGTGAACCTCTCGTCGTAGAGCAGCCTCCTGATTTCGAGCAACGTCTCGACTTCATGCTTCTTGTAGACGCGGTGTCGGGAGCGGTTCTTCGCCGGCGCCAGGTCGAACTCGGTCTCCCAGAACCGGACCACGTAAGGCTTCACGCCCAGAAGAGAACTTACCTCTCCGATTTTGAAGTAGAACTTGTCCGGGATTTCGGGAACTGCCACACCTGCCCCCCGGAAACCGCTTACGGGTTCTCTTCGTTGATGTACGCCTTCAGGATCTGGCTGGGCCGGAAGGTGAGCACGCGGCGCGCCGTGATCTGGATGTCGTCGCCTGTCTGGGGATTCCTCCCCTTGCGGGGGCGCTTGTCGCGCAGGATGAAGTTTCCGAATCCGGAGATCTTGATCTTTTCTCCGTTTTTCAGGATATCCTTCATCGTATCAAAGATCGTCTCGACGATATCCTGCGACTCTTTCTTCGAAAGGCCGCCTACTTTCTCGTACACGATCTCTACCAGGTCAGCCTTCGTCATCGCGTCCCCCCTTCTGATTGGAATTACGTGGTGCGAATCGTCCCGCCGAACCGATTCTCCAATAGATTTACTACCTTGGTATGTATACTATGGACATCTGCGTCCGTCAAGGTTCTGTCCTCAGCCTGGATCCGCACACGGAACGCAACGCTTTTCTTTCCCGTTCCGATCTTCTCTCCCGTGAACACATCGAAAACCTCCGCTTCCCGGATTTCGGGGGAGAGCTCCCTTACCATGGCCAGCACGTCCCCCACCGGCACACCCGCGGGAAAGATGCAGGCAAGATCTCGGAATACCGGGGGAAAGCGGGGAATCGCCCGGGATTGTACCGGACGGGGGGAGGAAAGCGCCGCCTGGATCCGGATCTCCCCGTAATAGGTCGGCCCGGGGATTTCCAGGGCGGACAGGAGCTCCCGCCGGATGGCGCCCACCCAGCCGATTACATCGCCGTCCTTCCCGATGTCCGATGATTTCCCGGGGTCGAAAAACGGGCGGGAAACCGAGGGCATGAAGTGGACCGGCGCGCATCCCATCAGGAGCAGAACCGACTCGGCGACCGCCTTGGCATCATAGAAATCGACCGGATCGCCTCCTCCGCTCCAGCTGCCGGGCATCCGGCGGCCGTGCATGATGAAGGCGAGACGCGGCTCTTCGAAATGCTCCCGGGCGAAAGATTTTCCGAACGCCTTTCCTGTCTCGAACATCCGGATGTCGTCGAGGAAGCGCCGGATGCTTCCCTCCACGTTGTGCAGGAGCCCCATGAGCAGGTGAGGCCGCATCACCGTGGTGTCCTCGGAAATGGGGTTCGCGATACGGATCGCATCGGCGGGGGAAAATCCCAAAAGGGCCGCGTATTTTTCCCACTCCTTCCCGGAGACGAAGGAGAAGTTGATCGCCTGGGAAAAACCCTCCATGCGAAGAAATTCGGAAACCCTCTCCACCTCGGCCGCGAAGCGGTCGTCCCGGGAAAACTCGGGCGCCCCCGATTCCGGGTAGGTGGCCGGGATCGTGTCGTAGCCGGAAAGTCGCGCGACCTCCTCGACAAGATCGATCTCCCGTTCGATGTCGAACCGGTGCGCGGGGACGGTGATCTCCCACAACCCTTCCTGCTTCTTCGTGGCGGCAAATCCGAGGCGCGCCAGGACATCCAGGCATTCCCGGTCGGAATAGGGCCGCCCGACGATCCGTTCCATCCGGGCGGGACGGAACGACACCCTCCTGCCGTACTCCCTGTCTCCCCCGATGTCGAACGTCCCTGCGGCTGTCGTGAAACCGAAGGAACCGGCCAGCAGCGCGACGGCCCGGTCGGCGGCGTACATCGTGCCGGAAGGGTCCACTCCCCGCTCGAACCGGTAGGAAGACTCGGTGGACAACCCCAGGCGCCTCCCCGTGGACCGGATGGAGGACGGCGCGAAATGGGCGCTTTCGAACAGTACCCTTCTTGTCGTCGGGAGGACCTCGGTGTTCTCCCCCCCCATCACGCCGGCCACCGCCACGGGTCCCTCCCCGTCCCAGATGAGCAGCATTTCGGGCAGGATCTCCCGGGTCGTGCCGTCCAGCGTCGTGAACCGGCGGACGACCCCGGATTTCCGGACGTCGATGCGGTTCCCGGCGAGACGGTCCAGATCGAACGCGTGCATCGGCTGGCCAAGTTCGAGGAGGAGATAGTTGGTGATGTCCACGATGTTGTTGATCGGGCGGATGCCGCACAGGGCAAGGCGGCGCTGGATGAGGGGAGGCGAGGGGGCGATTGCGACGTCCGTGATGACGCGGGCGGAATAGCGCGGGCACAGGTCCGTGTCCGTCACCGTCACGGAGGAGATCTCGCCGATGGGCGGTCCGGTCTGCGCGAATATCGTCTCGGGGAGGAAGACCTTCTCCCCGGTGATCGCGGCGATCTCCCGGGCGACACCTTGCACGCTCAGGCAATCCCCCCGGTTGGGGGTGATCTCGACGGTGAGGAGACAGTCGTCCATCCCGATCGCGGGCGCGAGCGGAGCGCCCACCTGCGTTTCGGGGGGAAGGATCATGATCCCGGGGGATTCTTCCGCCATCCCCAGTTCCTGCTCCGAGCAGAGCATCCCTTCCGAGACCTGCCCGCGGATCTTCGCCTTCCCGATCTGCACGCCGTTGGGAAGCTTCGCGCCGACCCGCGCCAGGGCCACCACGTCCCCCGCTTTCATGTTCCTCGCGCCGCAGACGATGGGGTATTCCGCCGTGCCGTCGGTGACGCGGCAGAGGGAAAGCTTGTCCGCGTTCGGGTGGGGACCCAGGTCGAGGATCTTCCCCGTCACCACGTCCTCCATCCCCTCCCCGAGGTATTGGCAGGCGGAAACCTCCACGCCGGCCATCGTGAGGGCGTCCTGGATCTCCCGGGGGGAGAGGCGCGTTCTCACGAACTCTTGGACCCAGGAATGGAGTACTTTCACGATGGTCCTCGCAACCGGCCGGCGCTAGAACTGCGAAAGAAATCGGAGGTCGTTCTCGAAAAAGAGGCGGATGTCGCTGATTCCGTGCCGCAGCATGGCGATGCGCTCCACGCCCATCCCGAAGGCGAATCCCGGGTATTCCTCCGGATCGTATCCGACGAATTCGTAAACGGCCGGGTCGATCATTCCGCAGCCGAGGATTTCGAGCCATCCGGAGTCCTTGCATACCCGGCAACCGGAGCCGCCGCAGATGACGCAGCGGATGTCGACTTCCGCCGACGGCTCGGTGAACGGGAAGAAGCTCGGGCGGAAGCGAAGCGGCTTGTTCTCGCCGAACATCATCCGGCAGAACTCGGTCAGCAGCCCCTTGAGATCCGCCATCGTGATGCCCCGGTCGACCGAGAACCCCTCGACCTGGTGGAACATCGGGCTGTGGGTCACGTCGGAATCGCAGCGGTACACCGCTCCCGGGGCGATCACGCGCACGGGCGGGCGCATCGACTCCATCGTCCGTACCTGGATCGGGGACGTGTGCGTCCGCAGCACGAGATCGCCGCCCGGCCAGTCGATGTAGAAAGTGTCCTGCATGTCCCTCGCCGGGTGATCCTTCGGGATGTTGAGCGCCTCGAAGTTGTAGTAGTCCTTCTCGATCTCGGGACCTCCGTGGACGGAGAACCCGAGGCGCTGGAAGATGGAGATGATCTCCGCCATAGTTCGGGAGACGGGGTGGCGGTGCCCGACGGCGGGAGCGCGACCGGGAAGGGTCACGTCCACCCGCTCGAACCCCTCGCGCGCCCTTCTCTCCTTCTCGCGGATCTCCTCGAGCCGCCGGGAAAAGGCCTCCTCGAGCTTCGCCCTCGCCTCGTTCGCGGAAGCGCCGACCTTCCTGCGCTCCTCCATGGGAAGGGA
>Ga0209640_10000962_pt1 | contig 23625 bp, 22 predicted proteins | sample RifCSP10_1_FD_184018 | JGI IMG/M metagenome (GOLD analysis project Ga0209640, IMG submission 184018) | Soil microbial communities from Rifle, Colorado - Rifle CSP2_sed 10_1 (SPAdes) (version 2) | ecosystem: Environmental > Terrestrial > Deep subsurface > Rock core/Sediment | place: Rifle... | reverse complement strand
GGCACCGGCCGCCATGCTGAGCTGTGCCTTCTCCACGCTCCCCACCGTCGTGAAGACCTCTGCCCCCCGCAGCTTGGGGATCTGGGTGATCAGTTCTTCGATCCCCGGCTTCGACTCGGGATCGCGGTCGAGTTCGCCAGTCCTGTAGGAGAAGTCGAACTGGATATCGGGGTCAGAGGGCCGCTTTACCATCTCTCGATGACAGTTGAAGAAATGCTGCTAAGAGGAGATGGCGATCTGGCCAATTCGTTCCTCGATTCGGTCCAAGCTGCAGTAGAAGAGGCCCTCGGGCGATAATGTGAATGCAGGTGGTGTGGATTGAAAGCCCAAGCTCTACGGACTACGGCTCAGGACCTGATCCTGCTGGCCGGGTTCCCGCTTGCCGCAGTGGCCTGCGCAGGCCCATTGCGTTCGCCGGGCCCATCCGAGATGCCTGAGACTCCGGAAATGGCACAACTGAACTACATCCAGAGCCCCTCGGGATTATACGGCGAGTCCATTTGGCTGGATGATGAAACGCTGGCAGTCCAGTTTAGAACCGGCTTCCTTGGCGCCCTCAGCACTAGGATCTGGCGCCTCAGCCTCAATGGCCGATCTTTCGAAGAAATCGAACTTCCGAAACACCCTTCCTGCGGATCTCAAGGCCAGAATGGTTTCGAGGTACCCAGCCGTCTGCCAGATGGACGCATGGGGTACATTGTTGGGTGCGCGGTGGACAGCACATCCGAAATCAAGCGGTTCGTAATGGCTCTCAACCTCGATACCGGGGAAGTCGAGCAGCTTCTGGAATATCCGCTGCCAGCGTTTAGGGTGGGGTCTGGCGGCTTCGAGTGGAATCCCACCATGGACGTTGGCATCATGGGAGACGGTCGTCGATACATCGAGGAGCAGCTCTACTGGTATACGCGAGAGGGCACCGAGCCAATTGATGTCGGGCTGGTTCAAGCCTATGGGCCAACCTGGTCGCCCGACGGTGAGCAAATCGCTTTTATTGGCTCGAAGGAACGGGGTTCACCGCTCACGTACTCGAACCTGGGACTGTATTTGATGAGCGCGGAGGGCAAGCAGGTCCGTCCGGTACTCGAAGGGTTCCACGACGCGAGCGGAGTTTCCTGGTCCCCGCAGGGCCGCTGGTTGGCCTTTCCGGGAGCTTTCGGCGAGCGAGAGGCAGAGACCTATGGTCTGTGGCTCTTCGACTTAGAGCGCAATCAGGTGCGCCAGATTGCAGAAGGGGTATTCGGCTTACCTCGCTGGTCCGCCGATGGTCAACGGATAGCCGTGGTCCAATTCTTGGGGCCGCTAGATGACCCTGAGGACCGGGTGGCGATCGTCGAGGTCAGTCCGTTGCTGGGGGACTAGTCGCTGCAGCTGGAAACAGCGATCGTGTTAGAGTTGGTTCTTTCCCGGTACCACCTTCGAAGCTCATTAATGGGCATAAGTCCTCCGGGCTCGGCCTCGTAATACTAGTGCTCCCACCCGTTGCACGGGCCGCCGCCGGCCAAATGGCTGCCCAGCTGGTGGTTCGGTCCCTCGATCCCGTTCGGTTTCAGCTGGCCATCGGTTCCCTCTTAAGCCGACCGCCTTCGATCCTTCTTGAAATACAGCTTCTAGCCGGGGAGGATCAAGGCTGCTTCGAGCAGCGAGGCAAATGGGAGCCGCGACCGGGGTTTGGCGAGTTGGGAGGTCGGGAGGAAGGGCAGACGAGGTTGCCGGCAGCTCAGCCCTTAATGACCGCCACCGGCCGCAGGCGGGCGACCTTCTTGGCGATCCCGGCTTTGGCGACCACCTCGACGACCGCATCGACGTCCTTGTAGGCCTGAGGGGCTTCTTCCGCAAGCCCGGGCATCGAACCCGCCCGGATCTGGATTCCGCGCCTCTCGAGCTCGGCGCGCAACTGGTCGCCGCGGACCGTCCTCTTCGCCTGCTTACGGCTCATGGTCCGCCCGGCTCCGTGGCAGGTCGAGCCGAAAGACTGCTCCATGCTGGCTTCGGTTCCGAGCAGCACCCAGGAGGCCGTGCCCATGCTGCCGGGGACCAGGACCGGCTGGCCGAGTGGACGATACTCGTCTGGCAACCCCGAAAATCCGGGGCCGAAGGCCCGGGTCGCCCCCTTGCGGTGCACACACACCCGCATCCGGTCGCCGGCAACGGCGTGCTCCTCGATCTTGCCCATGTTGTGGGCGATGTCGTAGACCTGATGCAGCTCCCAGTTGCTTACTCTGCCCCCTAGGACCTCTTCGAACGAACGCCGCACATGGTGGGCCATGATCTGGCGATTGGCGAAAGCGTAGTTGGCGGCGCAGGCCATGGCGGCCAGGTAGCGCTTGCCCTCCGGCGAGTCCAGCGGGGCGCAGACCAGCTCGCGATCCGGAAGCTGAATCTGGTAGCGGGCGGCGGCCGGCTGGAATTCCCGGACGTAGTCCGTGCACACCTGGTGCCCGAATCCCCGTGAGCCACAGTGGATCTGCACCGCCAGAGTTCCAGCCACCAATCCCATCGCAGTGGCTGCCGCAGGGTCGAAGATCTGATCGACGACATCGACCTCGACGAAGTGATTGCCGGCGCCAAGGGTGCCGAGCTGCGGTTGACCGCGCTGCTTCGCCCGGTCGCTGACCGCTGCCGGGTCGGCGCCCGATATTCTCCCGCCCTCTTCGGTCCTGGCGAGATCAAGTTCCTGCGCATAGCCATTGTCGAGCGCCCACTCTGAGCCCTCGCGACACACCCGGTCGAGCTCTTTCGTGCTGAGCTTGACACTGCCTTTCACTCCGACCCCGCTCGGGCAATTGCGATAGAGGGCGGAGGCCAGGTCCGCCATCTGGGGCTGCGCCTCCTCCAGGGTGATCGAACTAGCCAGCAGCCGTACGCCGCAGTTGATGTCGTACCCGATGGCCCCCGGTGAAATCACCCCGCTTGGAAGCCGGGTGGCTGCCACGCCTCCGATCGGGAATCCATAGCCCTGGTGCACATCCGGCATCACGGTTACATGACCGACCAGGCCCGGCAGCATGGATGCGTTGACCGCCTGCTCGAGCGACTTGTCGTCCAATGCGTCCTCAAGCAGACGATCATCCGCAAAGAGGCGGACCGGAACCCGCATGCCCGGACGATACGAGGTCGGAAGCTCCCAAAGGAAGGGCGACAGCTTCTTGAAGTCCTGTTTGCGAACCTGGCGGCGCTCAGACATCGAAAACGACCGTGGCGAACAGTCCTTGCGGGCTCTCTTCGATCTGCAGTTCGTTGTAGGTGACGGCCTTGATTGGCTTGGCCAGACTTGTGAGCGGCACTTCCCGGAACGTGGCAGTCAAGCCGAGATCCCCAGTGACCTTCAGTCGGATCTGTTTGAAGGCGACGCTCCGCAACTCGAGCGCCAGCAATAGCTCGTGCAGCCAGTCGACTAGCAGCGATTCCCGGTCAAGGGAGGTCAGCTCGAGCTTCCGGATGGTCCCGGCCCCCGAGGCGGTCTGAACGCCGGCCAGCTCCATCATTCCGTTCGCCGCGTTCACCAGCAGCTCGGCCAGATCCCGCCCGCGTACTCTGAGCGCCCAGTCAGCGGTGTGCTCCAACTCCTCAAAACCGCCCGACGGCATAGGGTCAGTATATCCCAGCCCCTCCGCAGGCCTGGGCGCAGCGCCTAGGAAGATGAAGTGGTTGTAAGGCGTGGTAGTCGGCGTATAATGCCGGTAGTGGAAGAGCCCGCGGAGCTGCTCGTGGAGCACCTGCAGAGCTTTGTAAAAGAGCTGCTGGTGGCCCTGCCCCAGGGGAAGTTCCCGCTGGATGAGACCGCGACCCACTGGGCCCGCGAGATTGCCGCAAGCGCCAAATCGGACCCAGGCGGGAGACGCTTCGCCCCCGACCAGTACACCCTCAGCATGCACCCAAAGGACTATGCGGCGCTGACCGAGGCAGACCATCTGTCTCAAACCAGGCTTTCCAAGGCGTTGCAGTCGGCGTTAGAGCACTCCAAATACCATCTCTCGCGAGAGCCGCATATCACCCTCGCGACCGATCCCATGCTGGACCGCTGGCAGCTGCGGGTGATCGCCTGGCACAGCAGCGATCCCACCGAGGCGCCCCCGATTGTGGAGGAACCTGCCAATGAAACTCCACCGAAGGGGGCGTTCTTCATGGTGGAAGGCAGCCGCCATTTCCCGCTCGATCGGCCATTGATCAACATCGGCCGCCGTTTGGACAACCAGCTCGTCTTAGAAGATCCGCACATTTCCCGGCGGCACGCTCAACTGCGGGCGCGAGGCCACCGCTATGTGCTCTACGATCTCAATTCCACTTCCGGCTGCCGAGTGAACGGCAAACAGGTTCAGGAGTGGGTGCTGCGACCAGGCGACGTCGTGACCCTGGGCACCGTGCAGTTGATCTACGGTGAGGATGCCAAGGGTCCCCCCGATGTCACTCCTCCCTACTCGCCGCCCTTTAAGCCGGAAATCGATCGAGATCGAGTCACTCCGCTCAACCTGTCCACGATCGAGCTCAATGACAACCCGGTTCCGACCAGGGAACTGGGCTCAGACCCCTCTAAGCCTCGCAAATAACCCCGATCTCCTGGATCGGTCGGCCTTCAGCCACCGGGCAACTCTGCGTCCTACCCACTGGCCTGCCAGTTGGGAGGGAGGCGTCCGTTTCTGGTTATAATCTCGCCCGATGCTTGAGCCGCTTGCCAAGCTCGAAAGTCAGCTCGAGAAGCTCTTCGAAGGCTCGCTGGCCAGGTTGTTGCGGGAGGAACTGTCTACCGCCACCCTGGCCAGCCAGCTTGCTCGGACCATGGTGGACGGCGTGCGCAGGGACGAGGCCGGCAATGCCTACGCCCCCAACGAGTTCGCCCTCACCCTGAACCCCGATGATGTGGCGAAAGTCCTCGAGCAGGCACCGGGTATCCAGGCGACCCTCTCGACCGGACTCAGTGAGGTGGCCAGGCAGTGCGGCTACTTAATGGCCCAGGAACCGAATATCACCATGGCCTCGGATCCGACCTTGAATCGAAGGGAGCTGCGGGTCATCTCCTGGCACAGCACCGACCCGCTCGAATTCACCAAGGCCATGGTGCGGGAGCCCTCGGCCACAGGCAGCAAGCTACCCAAAGGAGCCTTCTTGATCCTGGACGATGGCAGCCATTTCGCCCTCGACCGGCCGGTCATCAACGTCGGGCGCCGGATTGACAACCAGATCATCCTGGAAAACGAGCATGTTTCCCGTACCCATGCCCAGATGCGGATCCGGGACGGCCGCTACGTCGTATTCGACCTGGGCTCGACCAGCGGCACCAAGGTCAATGGCCGCAAGGTCAAACAGCACATCCTGCGGGCCGGAGACGTGATCACTATCGCTGGACTTCGGATGGTCTACGGCGAAGATCCGGGGGGCCCGCCGGACACGGCCACCGCCTATACCCCGCCTTTTCCACCACGGCCGGCAGGCGATCAGCGAACCGTCACCGGCGAATGGGATAGCGAAGAGGGTGGATGAACCCCGAGCTCGCCCTGCTGGCCCTGCGCCTCGGGCTGGCCCTGGTACTGTATACCTTCTTCGGCGCAGTCCTGCTCTTCCTCTGGCGTGATCTGCGCGCTTCCGCCCGAGCCTCAGAAATCGCCCCGGCTGCCCACCTGGAACTCCGTACCGACACTGCGAGCAGCCGCGGGTTCCCGCTTTCCAATCTGAACCTGGTCGGCCGGGCCAGCGGCAACACGATCCTGATCGACGATGGCACCGTATCCTCTCACCACGCCCGCCTGTCTTACCAAGGCGGTCAGTGGTGGCTGGAGGATCTCGGTTCGAAGAACGGGACCAGGGTCAACGAATTGGATGTCGAGGATCCCATTGTGGTGACCTTCGGTGACCAGATTCGGTTCGGCAATGTGATGACTGAGTTGAAGAGTGGGCCGGCCCCCCATAAGGACGGAGAGGGCTGATCGCGGCGATGACTGAAGCCCGGATCGGGGTGATAGGAGGTTCCGGCCTGTACCAGATGGCTGGTCTGGAGGTCGAAGAGACCCGAACCGTCAGTACCCCATTCGGGGAACCCAGCGCGCCGATCGTCCTTGGCCGTTTCAACGGCAAGCCGATCGCTTTCCTTGCCAGGCACGGCCGTCATCATCAGATCTCGCCGAGCGAAGTGAATTACCGGGCCAACATATTCGCCCTCAAGTTGCTCGGAATCGAGCGGGTGATCTCGGTCAGCGCTTGTGGATCGTTACGCGAGGACTACGCCCCCGGGCATGTGGTGGTGCCCGACCAGCTGTTGGACTTCACGCGCTTGCGTCCTCGAACCTTCTTCGAAGGGGGGATTGTGGCCCATGTCAGCGTCGCCGATCCGTTCTGCCCGGTTGTCTCCCAAGCCCTGGTGGAGAGTGTCTCGGCCGCGGGTGGGACTGTGCACCCGCGGGGCTCCTTCATCACGATCGAAGGGCCTCGTTTCTCCACCCGGGCCGAGTCGAACACTTTTCGCGGCTGGGGCGTCGCGATCATTGGCATGACTACCTCCCCCGAAGCATTTCTGGCTCGTGAAGCGGAAATGTGTTACGCGGTCCTGGCCCATGTCACCGACTACGATGTCTGGCACCGATCAGAGGCGCCGGTGACCGTCGAGATGGTCATTCGAACCTTAGAAGCCAACACCCGGCTAGCCGAACAGGCTCTGGCAGACGCGGTGGTTCGTTTGCCAGCCGTGCGTGATTGCATCTGCAAGGACGCCCTCAAAGATGCCCTGATTACGGTTCCCGACGCGATCCCGGCTGAAACCCTCGAGAAACTGAGACCCCTTGTACAGCGCTATTACGGCTGAGGGACCGTCCGAAGCTCAGCGGCGCGAGCTGCGTTTGCTGTCGGTCGCCTTCACCTTCCTGGTGCTCGCCGCACTGGCGATGGCCATTCCTCGGGCGACATCCGGAGAGGCCGCGTCACTCCAGCTGGGGCACCTGGTGTTCCTGCCGATCTGGGCCGGCTGCGCCTGGATGATGCGGAGATTCGCCGACCGCGGCAACTCGAGGCGCGATCCGCTGCTGCTGCCGATCGTGCTGCTATTGGCAGGCTGGGGAGTCCTGATCGTCTGGCGAATCGCACCCGAGCTGGGTGCCCGTCAGATCGGTTGGTTTCTGGTCGGGAGCGTGGCGCTGATCGAATTGATGCGCAGCCCTCCCGGCCTCGGCTGGCTTCGGCGTTACCGGTATGTTTGGCTGACTGCCGGGATCGCGGTCACCGCCCTCACCCTGGTCTTGGGCACCAACCCTGCCGGCGGAGAGCAACGCCTGTGGCTCGGCTGCTGCGGCCTCTATTTTCAACCGTCTGAGCCGCTGCGTCTGCTCCTGATCGCCTTTGCAGCCTCCTACCTTGCAGACCGGCGGTTGGCGAACCCACGCGCAGCCTGGGCCGGTGACTTCCTGCCGCTGTTGGCGGCGGGCGGGCTGGCCGGGCTGCTGCTCCTGGCCCAGCGGGACCTTGGGGCGGGCCTGCTGCTTCTTGCGCTGCTCGCCGGCCAGATCTACGTCGCTTACGGACGCGCGGCAATCCTGTACGGCGCGCTGGGCCTGCTGGGCGCCGGAGCTGGGATCGGGGTTCTCAAACTAGAAGTGGTCCGGACCCGATTTGAGGCCTGGATCAACCCCTGGCTCGACCCAACCGGTGCTGGATACCAGATCGTCCAGTCGCTGATTGCCATCGCCAGCGGGGGTTTGCTGGGTTCCGGCCCCGGGCGCGGGGCCCCGACCGCCGTGCCGGTAGTCCAATCCGACTTCGTATTCGCAGCCGTTGCCGAGGAATGGGGCCTGGTTGGGGCTCTAGCAATGATTGCGCTGTTCGCCGTGCTAGTGGGCCGCGGCCTGCGAGTTGCGGCCGGGGCACGGGATCCGTTCGCGGTCCTGCTGGCAGTCGGGGTATCGCTTGCGCTCGGGCTGCAGACTCTCTTGATTCTGGGCGGCACGCTGCGCCTGCTTCCGATCACGGGCGTAACCCTACCCTTCGTATCCTATGGAGGCACGTCATTCGTCACCAGCTCCATCGCAGCCGGGTTTTTGGTCTTGCTTTCCAGCGAACGACACCCCGGTCTGGGCGCTTTCGGCCGGCCCATCCTGCGCGCCCAGGCCGTCCTTTCGGCCGGCTGGATCGCCCTCGCACTGGCGCTGGGCTGGTGGGTGATCGTGCGCGGCGAGGCCCTCACTACACGCACAGATAACCCGCGCCGGTCGCTCGCCAGTCGCTATTCGCTGCGCGGCTCCATCTTCGACTGGGAAGGGGTCGAGCTGGCCGCCTCCATGGGCACGATCGGTTCGTTTGCGCGGGTCTATTACGACCCGGCCAGTGCTCCGGTCACTGGGTACGATTCCAGCCTCTACGGGCAGGCAGGAATCGAGACCAGCATGGATGGGTTCCTGCGGGGTGAGATTGGCCCGGACCCGCTATCAATCTGGTGGAGCGAACTAGTTTATGGCACGCCCCCGCCCGGTCTCCATCTCAGGCTTACCTTGAATTCAGAGCTGCAGCGCTACGCGGCCGAGGGACTGGCCGCCAGCCGGGGTGCGGTGGTCGTGGTGGACGCACGGTCCGGGTCCATCCTGGCAATGGCCTCTTCGCCAAGCTTCGACCCGAGTACCCTGGATCAAGTCTGGCCGGAGTTGGTGGTTCGGACCGATGGCCCGTTGCTCAATCGAGCGACCCAGGGTCGATATCAACCCGGGATGACGCTGGCTCCGCTCCTATTCGCCTGGGGCATTTCGAATGGACTGATCGAGGCGGAAGGTCCCGCCCCGGATTTTGGAGGCCTGGTGACCGTCTTCGACCGGGACCTGGGATGTGAACGCCCAATCGATCCGCAGCGCGAGCCCACCTGGGCGACAGCTCTTTCCTTGGCCTGTCCCGGGCCATTCGCCGCGCTCGGAGAGGCGATGGGATCCGAAGAGCTACTTCGGGCGCTGAAGGCCTTCGGCTTGCTCGACCCGCCGTTAATCCGGTTGGAGGTCGCTCCCGCGGCTGGGACGGGCTTGACCGGGGACCCCGGGTTGGCCGCGATCGGGCAGGCCGACCTGACCGTGACTCCGCTCCAACTTGCCCGGGCATTCTCGGTCTTAACCGGGGCAGGGGTGCGACCCGCTCTCACCCTGGTGGCGGCCGTCGGACCGACGCCCGGGGATTGGCAGCCGCTTCCGCCGCTCGACGACGCCCAGCCGGTCTTGCCGCCAAGCGAGGCCCAGCGGACCCTCGATAACCTGACCGATCATGGTGCTGGACTGAAGGGATATGAAGTGCAGGCCGCGAGCGGATCCGGGTCGCTCGCCTGGTTCATTGGATTCGGGGCAGGAGACGAACTGACGGTTGTGCTGCTGGAAGGTGCAAGCCCGGGCGCGGCTCGGGAGCTCGGACTCGCTGTGCTGCGGCTGGCCGCCGACCTTGACCTCACCTCCCGCGAAGGCTAAAATCATCGGAGGTCTTCATGGAAAGCGAGATATGGTCCGAATCAGACTACGTCGGGTAGGAAGCCGCAACCAGGTCAGCTGGCGGATCGTCGCGGCCGATCGAGAAAGCCCGCGGGACGGCAGGTTCCTGGAGATTCTGGGTTCCTATAACCCGCGCACGAAACCCGCCACAGTGTTGGTCGATGAAGCGCGGCTGTTTCACTGGATGACCCACGGAGCCGTGCCCTCTGACTCGCTGCTGAAGATACTCAAGCCAATCGGGTCCTGGGACCGCTTGGAACGGTTCAAGCAGGGCGAGGATCTGGATAAACTGGTCCAGGAGGCCAAAGCGGGCCTGGCAACCATCGACCCGCGCACCCGGCGGGACGATTTGATCGGGCAGCGCTCGGCTAAGAAGCAGCGCCCGAAGAAGGACAGTGGGCGGCCCAAGGCTGCCCCCAGTCCACAGCCGGTCAGTGAGAGCTCCAACCCGGTGGTGGTTGAGAGTTCGGAAGCGAGCGGGGAAGCACCCGCCGAATAGGGCCGGGATCTTGAAAGAACTCGTTGAATTCATCGCAAAGTCGCTGGTTGATGACCCCACTCAGGTCCGGGTGACGGAAACCGAGGGACCGCGTGAGGTACGGATCGAGCTGCGGGTCGCCGAAGGTGACCAGGGACGGGTGATCGGCCGCAACGGACGGATCGCCAACTCTATCCGGTCCTTGTTGAGGGTAATCGCATCCCGCAAGGGAGTTCGAAGCTCGCTGGATATTGTCTGATTCCCGCCTGGTCGCTCCGCTCAATCTGAGCGCCCCTCAGCACTTGGCTGTCGGGCGCGTTTTACGTCCGCATGGCGTCCGAGGCGATCTGGTGGTGGATGCCTACTCGGGTCGCCTGGCGGCAGTAGAGCCGGATAGCGAGGTCTTCCTCGGCGAACCGGGGTCAAGCCATTCCGTGATCTCGATTCGGCCTCACCAGGGGCGAATCCTATTGAGGCTGGCGGACTGCTCCGATCGGGATCAGGCGGAGCAATTCCGAGGCCTGGAGGTTCGTATCTTGATGGACCGGACCGGCCCGCTCCCCGCCGGGGTCTACTACCACTCGCAGATCCTCGGCCTGGAGGTCGTGGAAGTGGGAGGTCGCGGTCTGGGTGAGGTCAGCGAAATCCTCGAGACCGGCGGCAACGATGTGTACGTCGTGCGAGCGGCCAACGGTACGGAACTGCTGCTTCCCGCGATTTCTTCCGTGATCCTGGACATCGATCTCGAGGCGAAGCAAATCCGAGTGGCAATCCCACAGGGGCTGGAGGAGGGGAAATGATGGTAGACTGTCCCGCGTTCCGGCCGGGTGAGCGCTGATGGAAAAGACCCGGACCGACCACATGGTCGACCGGCTGAGGGATCTGCAGGGCAGGACTCCGGACATCGAAGCCTCGGCGATCGTCAGCGTGGATGGCTTGATCATGGCGTCCTCGCTGCCCGGTGGGGTCGAAGAGGATCGAGTCTCGGCGATGTCGGCGGCGATGATCAGCCTCGGTGAGCGGATCGCGACCGAATTGGGCCGCGGTATGCTGGACGAGGTCTATATCCACGGCGAAGGCGGTTATGTGTTGTTGATGTCCTCCGGCGAGGAGGCTGTGCTGACCGTCCTGGCCAGGCAGAAGGCTAAGCTTGGACTGGTCCTGCTAGAGATGCGGCGGGCGGTTGGCGATCTGGAGCGGCTCGTCGGATGAGGGTTGGAGTGTCGTAATCCGCGTAGTTTCTGACGGTGGGGAGTTCGCCGGGGGGCGACACTCCCCACCGCCCTTTATGGGGGAGGATGCCATGACCAAGTACATTTTTCTGACTGGCGGGGTAGTGAGTTCGGTTGGCAAGGGAGTCACCACGGCGGCCCTCGGCAAGCTGATGAAGGAACGCGGCTTCGCGGTCTCGATCCAGAAGCTGGACCCGTATATCAACGTCGATCCGGGGACCATGAGCCCGTACCAGCACGGGGAAGTGTACGTCTTGGATGACGGTTCGGAGACCGATCTGGATCTCGGACATTACGAGCGCTTCACCGATGCCAGACTCAGCCGGGTGTGTAACCTCACGAGCGGGCAGATCTATTCCAATGTTATCGCTCAGGAGCGGCGGGGAGACTTCCTGGGTGGAACGATCCAAACCATTCCCCATATCACCAACGAGATCAAGGCCCGCATCCGGGAGGTCGGCCAGGTGACCGGAGCGGAGCTCGTGCTGGTCGAAGTTGGCGGGACGGTCGGCGACATCGAATCACTGCCCTTCCTGGAAGCCCTGCGGCAGATCCGATCGGAGATCGGTCGCGAGAATTCGCTGTTTGTCCATGTCACCTGGCTGCCATATATCGGGGCCACCGGCGAGCTCAAGACCAAACCGACTCAGCACTCGGTCCGGGAGCTGCGCTCGATCGGCATCTCACCGGACGTGATCGTCGCCCGGTCGGATTACCCGGTGGGGGAGAGTTTGCGAGAAAAGATCGCGCTATTCTGCGACGTGGAACCAAAGGCGGTCATCCCGGTCATTACCACCGATATCTTGTACGAAGTGCCGCTCCGGCTCGAGGCTCAGGGGCTGGGCGACTACATCACCCACCGGCTGGGACTGAGCGAGTCCAAACGGCCCGATTGGTCGGAGTGGGAGCGGCTGGTGGCGCAGGAGCGCACGGACCGCCCCCGGGTGTGCGTAGCGATCGTTGGGAAGTATGTAGAGCTGCAGGATGCGTACATGAGCGTTCGAGAGGCGGTGCGGCATGCCTCGCTGGCCGTAGGGGTCGAGACCGAACTGCTGTGGCTGCATTCGGCGGAGCTCGAGAAAGGCAAGGGCTGGGAGGAGCTCAAACGGGCCCACGGCATCATTGTGCCGGGCGGGTTTGACCACCGTGGGATAGAGGGCAAGATCTCGGCGGCCCGCTACGCCCGCCAGAGTCAGGTTCCGTATCTTGGACTCTGTCTCGGCATGCAAGCGATGGTGATCGAATTCGGGCGCCACGTCCTCGGGTCGGAGGACACCAATTCGACCGAATTCGACCCGCACACCCCCCATCCGGTGATCGACCTGCTTCCCGAGCAGCGCGGAATTGGGGACAAGGGCGGTACGATGCGGTTGGGACTGTATCCGTGCGAACTGGTACCGGGGACCGCTGCCCAGCGGGCCTATGCCGTGCCCGCGATTGAGGAGCGTCATCGCCACCGGTTTGAATTCAACAACACCTATCGGGAGATCCTCGCCGAGCATGGAATGGTCTACTCTGGGATGTCGCCAGATGGGAAGTTGGTTGAAATCGCCGAATTGGCCGACCATCCCTTCATGCTGGGCAGCCAATTCCATCCCGAGTTCCTCTCGCGTCCAACCCGCCCCCATCCGCTCTTTCGGGCGTTTATCGAGGCCGTGGCAGAGCGGGCGGGGGTCAAGACCCGGACGGCCGGCGAACCAGCGCCCCATTCCGAGGAACGGGTGGAATCGTAGAAAAAAATCGCGCCCGAAAGGGCGCGATTGGATTCCAACTCTGTCGAGGGCTCGGAGTTGCTAGGCCTGCTCGGCAAGCTCCTCTTGCGGGAGCTGGCGCTGGCGCTCGGCGCTGACTTTTGCGATCCCGTTGCGGGCTTGATTGAGCAGCCGAATCAGCTCATCCTCCAAGGTGGAAAGGGCCTCGACGACGTATTCATCGGAGTCGCGCCGGACAGTCTCGACGTCCGCCCGGGCCTGATCCAGGATCTGCTCGGCCCGTTCGTGGGCGGCCCGGACGATCGCGTCCTTGGCGAGCGAATCCTCGCCCTGGCGCTTCGCAAGGGTCAGGGTGCGGTTTGCTTCTTCCTGAGCCTGGGCCATCACTCGATCACGTTGCGCGAGGATCTGCTGGGCCTTCTTCACTTCGTCGGGAATCGAGATGCGCATCTGGTCGATAATCTCGAGCACCCGATCCTCGTCGACGAGTACGCTGCGGGTCAAAGGAATGGGTCGGCTCTCGTTGAAGAGCTCTTCCAATCGGTCCACCAGATGCAGGATATCCATTCCGGGTCCTCCCGCTAGCCCGTGGTCACAAGGGTCGAAGAGTACACCGAACTGGAATTCTGGTCAACTGGGGTCAATCGCGCCAGGAGGTCGGCGACAGGGCATCGTCACCCAGCTCCTTGAAACGCCGTTGCAGGGCGGCTACGACGTGAGCGGGGACCATGCTGCTGACGTTGCCGCCCAGCGCAGCGATTTCACGCACGGTCGTGCCAGTCAAGAAGCTGTGCTCCTCCTGGGTGATGAAGAGCACCACCTCCACATCCGGAGCGAGCCGATGGTTCGCCAGTGCCATTCGGAATTCGTGCTCGAAGTCGGAGAAAACCCGAAGCCCGCGCACGATGACCTGAGCCTGGATCTCCTGGCAATAGTTGACAATCAGGCCGCCGAACAACGCAACTCGGACGCCCTTTACTCCGGCAAAGCTCTGCTCGACCAGCGCCAGCCGCTCCTGCGGGGAGAACAACAGGCTCTTGAGCGGGCGGTTATAGACTGCCACGACCAACTCGTCAAAGACTCGGGCCGCCCGGGAGGCGATGTCGATGTGCCCGTGGTGAATCGGATCAAAGGTTCCGGGAAATACGGCTCGGATCATCAGCTGATTTCTCCCTTTCCGTTCGCCCAGAATCGATCCACGGCCAGCGCGAGAGCCTGGTGTTCCGGCGACTCGAGCTGTGGGTCGCGGGCGAAGAGGCTCGCGGCCTGATTGCGAGCCTTCTCGATGAGGCGGATATCGGTCAACCGGGCGGCCCGCAGTTCGAACCCGGACTGCCGGGTGCCGAACAGCTCACCGGCCCCGCGCTGCTCGAGGTCCAGCTCGGCCAGCCTGAAGCCGTCTCCGGTCTGCTCCATGGCCTGCAGCCGGGCATTCTCGGTTTCGGACTCGGTCTCCGGGATCAGCAGACAGTAGGAAGGATGTGGGCCGCGGCCGACCCGACCGCGGAATTGGTGCAGCTGGGCCAGTCCAAAGCGGTTGGCGCCCTCGATCAGGATCGCGGTAGCGTTGGGGACGTCGATCCCAACCTCGATTACGGAGGTAGAGACCAGCGCCGCCAGCTCGCCAGACCGAAAGGCCGTCATCACCCGCTCTTTCTCCTCCTGCCCCAGCCGTCCGTGGAGCAATCCAAGCCGATACTCCGGGAAAACCGACTGCTGGAGCTTCTCGTGCTCGTCCACGGCCGCCTTGGCCTGGACGTGTTCCGATCCTTCGACCAGCGGATAGATGATGTAGGCCTGCCTGCCCTGTTCCAACTGGCCGCGGATGAAGCTGTGGGCCCGGGACCGCTCGATGGGGCGCAGCACCCGAGTCTCGATCGGAATGCGATTGGGGGGAAACTCGTCGATCAGGGTCAAATCCAGATCCCCGTAGAGGGTCAGGGCCAAAGAGCGTGGGATCGGGGTAGCGGTCATCACCATCAGGTGCGGGGCCGCGCCCTTGCTGCGCAGGGCGGCCCGCTGCGATACGCCGAACCGGTGCTGCTCGTCGATCACCGCTAACCCCAGCTTGGAGAAATCGACCGGGTCTTCAAGCAGGGCGTGAGTCCCGACGAGCAGCAAGACCTCGCCGCTCTTGAGCTCTTTACGGATTTGAGCCTTGTCGGATTCGGGCGTCGATCCGAGCAGCAAGCGAATTCGATCGGCGGGAATGCCTGCGGCGGCAGGCAACAGCTCCCGCAGGGTGGTGTAATGCTGCTCGGCCAGGATGCTGGTCGGAGTCATCAAGGCAGATTGGGCTGCATGGGCTCCGGCGATGCCGATCGCGGCGGCCGCGATCACGGTCTTTCCCGAGCCCACGTCGCCTTGAAGCAGGCGATTCATTGGATGCGGCTGGGCCAGGTCGTGAATGACCTGTTGCAGGGCCGTATCCTGGGCGCCCGTCAATTGAAACGGCAGGTTGGACAGGAATCGGGGCAGCCACTCCGGCCCAACCTTGAGCGGCTCGGTGTCCAACCTGGCCCAGCCTTGCTTTTGACGCAGTACGCCGAGTTGGAGGCAGAGCAGCTCGTCGAATGCCAGGCGCTGTTGAGCTCGTTTGAGCTGGTCCCAAGAATCGGGAAAGTGAACCTGACGCAGGGCGGTCCCCAGCGGTTGCAGGTTGGCCTCGCCTAAGATGAGGTCTGGAATTGGATCCGGAACGCGGCCTGCGAGCCGAGTCACGACCGAGTTGATAACCCGGCGGAGCCATTTCGCCGTGATCCCAGCGGTCAAGGGATAGACGGGAACGATCCGGTTGGTATGAATCTGCTCCGCCTCGAGCGGCTCCCATTCCGGTCCGTTCATCGTCAGTTTTCCCAGGTATTGTTCGACCCGTCCGGAGAGCACGATCGGGTCGCCTAGTTTGAGTCGACTGGCGATCCAGGCTTGATTGAACCAGGTCACTCGGATCGAACCCGTCCCGTCGCCGATCCTGGCTTCCACCAACTTCAGTTTGCCGCCTCGCACGGCGCGGACCGAGATTTGTTCCACCGTTCCGATGATCGTGACTTCTTCACCGTACCAAAGCCGATTGATGGTCTTGAGTTGGGAGTAGTCGTCGTAACGCCTGGGCAAGTGCCAGAGCAAGTCCTCCAGGGTCTCCAGGCCGAGTTTCTGCAAGGTCTTGCCGGACTTTGGCCCAATCCCGGGGACGCTCGTCAGCGGGGTGTCCAGCGAGGCCGGCTCCGTCGAACCGGGGTCCTCTGGGCTGCCTTCCGGCTGGGCGGGCTCGTCCCCCTCCAGCTCTTCGGGCTCGAGCTCAGCTTCGTTCACGACTCTCCAGCCTCGCCTTCATTCTCTAAGACGACCGCTCCCAATCCATTCAGCCCGATATAAGTCGCCGCCGCTGGGCCATAGTCGAGGAAGGCGATCGAGTTGTCAGGATACATGGCCTGCAGTCGTTCTGCAACTAGCCGAGTCTCGTCGTCGGGCTCGGGCCTGCTGTGCAGCAGCACCAGGTGCTCGATGGAAGAAAACTCGGTGACGAACTCGACGAGTTTCTCCTGAGCCCGTAGGCGGTTGCGGACTTTCTCCATCGTGATCAATCGACCGTGCTCGACGGTCAGGAACGGCAGAATGCCCAGCATGTTGCCGAGAATTGCCTGGGACTTGCTTACCAAACCATTTCGTTCCAGATAGGTCAGGTCGTCCAGAAAGAATACGACGTACAGCCGGGGGATCAAGCCCCGAACCAGCCGCACGACGTCTTCCAGACTCAAACCTCGCTCAACGGCTTTCAAGCCCGCGTTCACGAGGATTCCTAACCCGGCAGAGAGGCTGGTCGAATCAACGACCTGAATGTCGCTGCGACCGCGGAAGGACTCGCTGGCCTTCAGCGCGTTGCGGTAGGACTCGCTGATGCCGGCCGAAGTATGAATGGACACAATTTGATCAGTGTGCTGCTGAAGCTCGGAGTAAATCCGCTCGAGCTGTTTGACGCTTGGGGGATCGCAGACCGCATCGCCCGGATTGGTCGTGAACGCCGAGCGATGGGCCTCCAGGCCAAGGTCCGGCCGCTCTTCGATCGATCGATCGGGAAAGCGGACCGTCACCGGGGCAAAATGAACCTGCGGATGCCCGACCGGCGTGGGATCGAGGAACCGAACTGAGCTGTCGGTGAGAATGTGGATCGCGCTCATGATCACTCCACAGAGACGATCAGGTCGTAGTGGGGTTGGCCGCCGTGGACGAGTTGGAGTTCTTGGGCCGAGTAGGTTTGGCGAACGAGATCGGCAATCGTGGAGGCTTCTGAGTGCGAAAGCCCGGCGCCGTAATAGAGCGTAATGAGCTCGGCGCCTTCCGCCTCGGCCTGCCTGAGCAAGCTCAGGGTTGCTTCCGACAAGTCGTCGCATGCGCAGACCAACTTGTCGTCGAGCAGCGCAATTACTTGACCCTCGTTCACCTGAATTTGATCCATCACGGCCGCCCGGCTGGCCCGGGTGAGCTCGCCGGTCTTGACCTCCTGCAGCGCGGCTGCCATCGCTTCAGCGGTCTCGGCCAGGTCGCCGTCGGGTTGGTGATTCAACAGCGCAGCGATTCCTTGCGGCATCGAACGGGTCGGGACGACTTTGACTTGTTTGGCGCTCAGTTCGGCGGCTTGCTTGGCCGCCAGGATGATATTCTTGTTGTTCGGCAGCACAATGACCTTGTCGGTCGGCAGGGCCTCCACTGCCGCCAGGATCTGTTCGGTACTGGGGTTCATCGTCTGGCCGCCTTCGATGAGCGCCGCGACTCCGAAATCGGCCATCACCCGGGCCATGCCTGCACCGGAAACCACCGCCACCACCCCAAGCTGGCCGTCCTCGATCGGGGTCAACTTCAGAGTGGAGGCCATCTGATCCATCAAGTTTTCAATATGGACGTTGACTACTGTTCCCTTCTGTTTGCAGAAGTCGATGGGCTGATACTCGGTCTGGTCAAGGACGTGGATATGCATGCGGACGATGCCGTCACCTTCTCCCAGTTGGATCGAGGTGCCGAGCTGAGTAAGCTCCTCGGCAAAGGACTTTAGATCGAGCCTTCCGGCCGGACGAAAGTCCACCACTACCTCCCAGTCCTGGCCTGGCTCGATGACGTCGGTGACCCCGCCGATTCGTTGGAAATCAATCTCTCCGATCGTCATCAGCGGAACGTCCAGCGCCTGCCCCAGAGCTCCCCGGAGGATTCCCTCTAGAATAATGAAGAGCCCTTTGCCACCGGCATCCACGACGCCAGCCTGCTTCAATAGGGGAAGTAGATTGGGGGTATTCTCGACGGACTCGTCGGCGGCCTGTACGGCTGCTTCGAGGATGTCGAGATTTGAGGTTGCTCCATTCTGTAACGCGTGCTGGGCAGCGTTGGCGATGGCTGTAGAAACCGTAAGAATCGTCCCTTCCACCGGCTCTCCCACCCCCCGATAAGCGGTTTCCCGCGCTTCCAGCAGTCCGTGGACAAAAGCCGGAGCATCCATCTCTTCGGCGTGCTCTAGCACCCGGGCGAACCCGCGCCAGAGCTGAGAGAGAATCACGCCCGAATTGCCGCGGGCACCCATCAGCGCGCCGTGGGCCAGCGCATGGAGGGACCGCCCAATCGAGCGCTGCTCCTGCGACTCAACCTCCTTCAAGGCGGCCTGCATCGTCAGGAGCATGTTCGTTCCGGTGTCGCCATCGGGGACGGGGTACACATTCAAGTTGTTGACCGACTGCTGGTTGGTGCGCAGCCAGGTCATGCCGGCCTCGGTCAGCCGCACCAGCATTCGGCCGTCGATATGGCGGTAGCGCATGGCTAGCCGCTGCCTGGCGTGGCTGCGAGGTTCTGACCTCACTCCTCTCCGCTCACCCGCAGGTCTTGAACGTGGACGTTCACCGCGGCTACCGGGAGCCCGATGAACTGCTCAACCTGATATTGCACGGAATTGGCAACGCTGGTCGCCACGCTTGAGATCCGGGTGCCATATTCGACGACCAGGTAGAGATCGATCAGGATCTGATCCGATTCGACCGTCACCTCGACTCCGTGAGAGGCCTTCCTGGCGCTCAACCCGGCGAATCGATTCCGGGATGCCATACCGACTACGCCGTACGATTGGCGGGCAGCCCTGGCCGCGACCGTGGCAATCGCGTGGGGCGAAACGGTGATCGAGCCGTAGGTGCGCTCCGGATTCATCGTCGAGGGCAAGCCAGCGGGTCTTCTATGGTAAGATAGCCCGGCTCTAGGCGGACCCAATCATGGCAAAGTGTGAACGCTGCGGCACGACGACGGCCTTCGGTCACAACCGCAGTTTCTCCATGCGGGCAACTCGGCGGACTTTCCGCCCGAATCTCCAGCGCACCCGAGTCATGGAGAGCGGCAAGCTTGTCCGTAGGACGTTCTGTGCAAAGTGCATCAAGCGCCTTGGGCGGGTCTGAGATCTTCGGTTCGAAATCAGATTGAGACCGCCCTCGGGCGGTCTTTTCATTCTTGTATCGGCTTCAGTTCAAGCGACTCCAGAATGGCTTGAACTCCGGCACCAACCCCGCCGGCATGCTCGAAGATTGCGCTGGCCGCGACGAACACTTCGGCCCCGGCCCTGGCCGCCAGTGGGGCGGTCTCGGCGGTTATTCCCCCGTCTACCTCGATCCGGGCCCGGGTGAGCCCTGCGTGCTGCCAATCGCGGAACTGCTCAACCTTCCGCAGGGTCTCCGGGATGAAAGATTGACCCGCGAAACCAGGCTCGACGGTCATGACCAGCACCAGGTCCAAGAGCGGCAACACTTCGTAGACCTGACCCGCCGGGGTCTCCGGCTTCAGGGCAACCCCGGCCCTCAGACCCAACTCGTGGATCTTTTCCAGCGTTCGATGCAGGTGGCCGGCGGCCTCGACATGTACCGTGAGCGAGTCGGCCCCGGCTTCGCTGAAGGCTTCCAGGTAGCGAACCGGATCGGTGATCATCAAGTGGACGTCGAGTGGAAGACCGGTCGCCCGCCGGGCCGCCCGCACGACGATCGGGCCCATACTGATGTTCGGCACGAAGAGCCCGTCCATCACGTCGATGTGGATCCAGTCCGCCCCGGCGGCTTCCACTTCCTGGATGGCTTGGCCGAGCCGCAGGAAGTCTGCGGCTAGAATCGAAGGCGCAAGCAGGTATTCAGCTGGCATCGGCGAGAATCATACCTGTCGGGTATGCGGTTGACAAGCAAATGGGAAGCGAGGCGGCTCGAAAGCGGCGCCGGGAGGGCCGGCGTAGGAATCCGGCTGCATCCGCGGTTTGTAGGGCGACTGTAAGGCGATCAAGTGCGGCTTGCGCCGATACTGGACCTTGGGGACCGCTGTGGAGGCCCTGGGGTTTCGCTTTGGCGATCATGAATCCAACTCGATGAAAAGGCGCCGCTCAGATCCACCGCCGGTCGACGAGCGCAGCCTCCGGCTTGAGCAGGAAGTCCAGAAGCTCAGGACGGTGCTGCGCGGAACCGCGACTCTGAATTCGGCCCTCAACTACGAGCGAGTGATGGATCTAGCGCTCGATCTGGCAACCAGCGCCCTGGCGGATGTGGATTCCTCGGCCGGGCAGCTGGTCAGCGCGCTGCTCATGTACGACGGCGACACGCTTCAGTTGGTTTCTTCGCGGGGCTTCTTACACGCCGATCAAAACGCGGTGATCCCCGGCCGGATCGGAGTCGTCGAGCAGGCGATGTCGAGCGGCCAGCTGCAGGTCACAGAAGACCCCGCCGGTGACCCGGAACTGGGGAGGCTGTTGGCACTGCGCCGCTGCAGCATTGCGGTGTGCATTCCGCTGGTCGTCGGCCTGGAGGTGTATGGGATCATGCTGTTCGGTCACCCTCGGGCCGATGAATTGAATGAAGAGGGGATCGAGCTGGTAGAGGCGATCGCCCAGCAAGCCGTCGTGGCGCTGCAGAACTCGCGCCTGTATGGGCAGCTCGAGCAGGAGAAGGAGCGGATGGCGGAGATCCAGGAAGAAGCTCGCCACAAACTGGCCCGCGACCTGCACGACGGCCCGGCCCAATCGATCGGGGCGATCGCGATGCGGGTGAATTTCGCCCGCCGCTTGATCGCGCGGGATCCCAAGTCCGCCTCCGACGAACTCTTCAAGATTGAGGAATTGGCCCGCCGGACCTCGAAAGAGATTCGGCAGATGTTGTTCACCCTGCGGCCGCTCATCCTTGAATCGGAGGGGTTGCTCGCGGCGCTGAAGGACCTATCCCGCAAGTTCGAGGAGATGCATCACCAAAAGGTCCATATCGACGTCGATCCCCAGATCGAGGCTGCCATGGAGGTCGGGAAGCAAGGGGTGGTGTTCTTCTTGGTGGAAGAGGCGGTCAACAATGCCCGCAAGCATGCCAAGGCTGAGCACATCTGGGTCCGGCTAAAAAGGACCGGTGACCTGGCCAGGCTGGAGATCGAAGACAACGGAGCCGGGTTCGACGTGAGCGCGGTGCAGGACAACTACGAGCAGCGCGGCAGCCTGGGGATGGTCAACCTACATGAGCGGTCGGAGATGGTCAACGGGACCCTGAAGATCGAATCAGTCCCCGGGCGGGGCACCCGGATATCAGTTGAAATTCCGATGACGATCGAGGCGGCCGAGCGCCGGCACCGGATCGGCGGTTGAGGTCAAGGCCTCAACCCTGCAGAGCCTGCCAGAGTTCAACCAAATCCTCAAACACCCAATCCGGCTGGACTTCAGCGCCGGCTAGATCCGAACGAGAAGTGACCCCGGTCAATACCAGGATGGTCCTGAGCCCGGCCCGGCTGCCTCCCAGGATATCGGTCTCCAATCGGTCCCCCAGGGAAGCCGTCCGCTCGGGCCGTGTCCCCAGTCGGGCGATCGCCTGCCTGAACAGATGGGGCTCGGGTTTGCCGAACACCATCGGCTGCCTGCCGGTGGTCGCGGTCAGCGCCGCCAGAGTCGCACCATTCCCGGGAGCCTCGCCTCGCTCGGTGGGGAAAGAAACGTCCGGGTTGGTGCCAAGAAACAAGGCACCGTTCTCCAGCGCGTAGGCCGCCTCGGCCAGTTTCTTCCAGCTCAGCTCCGAATCGATTCCAACCACGACCGCCCGGGCACCTTTCGCAGTCGGGAGGACCGGAAACCCGGCTGCTTCAAGGGCCTCAATCAACACCTGCTCGCCGATGGCGAACACGGCGGATCCGGCGGGAAGTTGGGATTGCAGGTGGGCGGCCGCGCCAACCGAGCTGGTGAGCACCTGCTCGGGATGGATCGACACCCCAAAGGAGGCCAGCTTGGCCACCACTCGCTCCGCGGTCTGGCGGGCGTTGTTGGTCGCCAGGATGAATCCAAGCTTTCGGTCGCGGAGCAACCCAAAGAATTCCTGCAAGCCGGGGAGCGGAGTCTCCCCCCGCCAGAGGACTCCGTCCATGTCAATTACCCATCCCTGCAGGTCTCGCGGCTCGATCATTCTGGTCCGTAAGCTGAACGGGGCGCTGAATTCAGCGCCCCGCATGATTGCTCGCTCTGGTAAGAGTCTAGCCCGCTTTCAGATCCCGGTCCTCTCCCGAGGATCGGTTCAAGCTGCGGCCTTCAAATCGCGGTCCTCTCCGGCGTCCAACTCCTGCGAGTCGCGATCCAACAAGCGGGGTGGGTGACCGGCCGAGAACACTTGCTCATCGACGATCACTTTGCGCACCGCTGGCCGGGAGGGAATCTCGTACATCACGTTCAGCAAGGCAGCCTCGATGATCGAGCGCAGCCCGCGGGCGCCGGTCTCCCGCTCGATGGCCTGTTCCGCAGCCATCTGTAGGGCGTCATCGGTGAAGACCAGCTCGACCTCATCCATTTGGAAGAGGTGCTGGTATTGGCGAACCAATGCGTTGCGTGGCTCGGTGAGGATTGCCCGCAGCGCTTCAACTCCGAGCGGATCGACGCTGGTGGTCACGGGAAGCCGCCCGACCAGCTCCGGAATCATCCCGTATCTCATCAGGTCTTCCGGCTCTATGAGGCGCAGCAGCTCGGTGTCGTCAAACTTTCTGGCCTCCCGCTCCTCGCCGGTCCCCGAGAACCCGACTCGACCCCGCCGTCCAACCCGCTCCGCCACCAGCTCTGCCATTCCGTCGAAGGTGCCGCCGCAGATAAAGAGGACATCGCTTGTGTCGACCTGAATGAATTCCTGATGGGGGTGTTTGCGGCCGCCCTGGGGTGGCACGTTCACTACCGCGCCCTCGATGATCTTGAGCAAAGCCTGCTGGACCCCTTCCCCCGAAACGTCGCGGGTGATGCTGGGGTTGTCGCCGGACTTGCGGGCGGTCTTGTCCAGCTCATCGATGTACACGATCCCCCGCTCGGCCCTAGCGGTATCGAATTCGGCTGCCTGCAGCAGCCGCAGCAGGATGTTTTCCACGTCCTCGCCAACATAGCCGGCCTCGGTGAGGGCGGTGGCGTCGGCGATGCAGAACGGAACGTCCAGGATGCGGGCCAGGGTCTGGGCCAAGAGGGTCTTGCCGACCCCGGTTGGACCGACCAACAGGATGTTGCTCTTCTCCAGCTCGATCGCCGATCTGGAATGGCTGGCGATCCGCTTGTAGTGGTTGTAGACCGCGACTGACAGCACCCGCTTGGAGTGGTCCTGGCTGATGACGTATTCGTCGAGCCGGTCGCAGATCTGCTGAGGAGAGAGGGACGGCTTCCCAACTGGAGACAGCCCCAGCGCGGAGCCCCGACCGGAGTCGCCCTGCAGCATTTCGCCGCAGAGGTCGACACATCCGTTGCAGATGTAAACCCCTTCGGGGCCGGAAAT
>Ga0209640_10000961_pt1 | contig 23630 bp, 23 predicted proteins | sample RifCSP10_1_FD_184018 | JGI IMG/M metagenome (GOLD analysis project Ga0209640, IMG submission 184018) | Soil microbial communities from Rifle, Colorado - Rifle CSP2_sed 10_1 (SPAdes) (version 2) | ecosystem: Environmental > Terrestrial > Deep subsurface > Rock core/Sediment | place: Rifle... | reverse complement strand
ATACTGGCCCTCTCCGGGAAGGGGCGCGCGAACATCAAGGCGGGGCGGATCGAAGAGGGGCTGGCTCTGCTCGACGAGGCAACTGCTTCCGCAAGCTCCGGCGGCGCGAAATCTCATGCCACTGGTCTCGTCTACTGCCTCACCATCAGCTCGTGCCGTGATCTCGGCGACTTTCGGCGTGCGGCCGAGTGGACGGAAGTGGCGAACCGCTGGTGCGACCAGCTCGACGTCAACGGGTTCCCCGGCGCGTGCCGGATCCACCGCGCCGAGGCGCTCCGCCTCCGCGGCGACTGGCCTGCCGCGGAGGTGCAAGCGAAGGCGGCCTGCGAAGAACTTCATGACTTCGACCGCAGCATCACGGCCGACGGGTACTACGAGATCGGCGAGATCCGCCGGCAGCGGGGAGACTTCGCCGAAGCGGAGGAGGCATACCGGACGGCGAACGAGCACGGACGCGATCCACAGCCGGGGCTCGCGCTCCTCCGTCTCGCCGAGGGTAAGGTCGACGCAGCCGTAGCGGGCATCACGCGGACGCTCGAGGACGTCCAAGATCCGCTCTTCCGCCTTCGGCGTCTTCCGGCGCAGGTCGAGATCGCCATCGGGGCCGGCGACCTCAGGACCGCGCGGGAAGCCCTCGACGAGCTCGAGCGGATCGTGGACTCGTACAAGATCGCTGAGCGGCGCGCGGTCGCCTTCGACGCGACGATCCACGTTGCTGACGGCCGGATCAAGCTGGCCGAGAAGGACTGGGACGGCGCCGTAGCAAGCCTGCGGCGTGCGCGAGACGAGTGGCAGAGCGTCGGCGCGCCCTACGAGACTGCGCGGGCGCGGATGCTGCTCGGAATCGCGGAGCGGCGCAGCGGCGACGAGCACAGCGGGACGGCAGAGTTCGAAGCCGCGCTCGCGGCATTCGAGCGGCTAGGAGCCAAGCTCGACGAGGAGCATGTGAAGGAACTGCTCGGCAAGGCCCAAGCCCGCCGCACGTTCCTGTTCACGGACATCGTCGACTCGACGAGGCTGCTCGAGACGCTGGGAGACGAGAAGTGGAAGAGGCTCCTGGCCCGTCATGACGAGCTCGTTCGCGAGCGGATCGTCGAGGCCGGCGGCGAGGTCGTCAAGAAGACCGGCGACGGCTTCTTCGCCACGTTCGAGAGCCCGAAGGCTGCGATCGACGCCGCGATCGCGATCCAGCGCGCGCTTCACGGAGAGGTCGTCGCGCCGGACGTGAGGATCGGCGCGCACGCGGGCGCCGCGTTCCGTACGGGCGTCGGTGAGACGGATTACGGCGGCCAGGGCGTCCACGTCGCGGCCCGCATCGGCGCCGCTGCAGGCGGAGCGGAGATCCTCGTCAGTCGAGAGACGCTCGACGGCGTGGCAACGTCGTTCCGGCTCTCGCAGCCGCGAGCCGAGGTACTGAAGGGCTTCGAGCAGCCGATCGAAGTCGTATCGGTCGACTGGCGGTAGGGAGAGTCTGGCGGCGTCGACGAGTTCGCCGCATCATCGAGACCGTTGGCTGACGGCTCGGCCGGAGCAGCAGTCGCTCGGTCGCTCGGTACACTCGGCGGGAACAGGACGAATACCGAAGGCGCCGCCTGCGCCCTCCCTATCCGTTCATGGCAGGAGGAGCGATCATGCGCCGTATCGTCAGAAGGACATCCCGGTTGGAGAGGACCAAACGTGGCGAGTGACGCGAGTGTCGCCGAGGACGGGATCGCCACCCAGGCAACGCGACGACGCGCGAACGAGCGGAAGGCGGCAGGGGCCAATCCTGCGACAGACCCACAAGGTCTTGTCGAGTTCGCGTGCGAGTGCAACAGGGTCGACTGCGAGAGATCCGTGAAGGTGCCGCTCTACGTCTACCGCCGCATGGTCGCAGCGGACGACCAGTACCTCCTGCAGGCCGGGCACCACGCATTCACGACGTACCGGACGATCGTGACGATTGGCCTGATGAGAATCGAAGAGCGCGCGTAGCGCCCCGACTCCCTACGAGGCTGGCCCCGCGGGACGAATCCGTTCGCCTCGAGCTCCTCGCCTTGCGCGCTCTCGCGCGTCGGTGGAGTGCGGGCTCAGGGCCGGATTCTGAGCGCAGGGCCAGTCACAACTTTACTCCACACTCGTGTCTTCTACCGGAGCCGCAGCTGTGGCCGCGGTCGGCGTGACAGCGACGGGCTCTTGTGGGCCGTCGTCCACGTACCGCGCGTTCAGGTCGACGGGGAGTGGGTACGAGGTCTCGTCAGTCACCTGTGCGCCGCCCTCGGCCGCCGCCAGCTTCTTCGCCTGCTTCTTCTCCAGCTTGCGCGCGCGGCGTTCCTTGACCGTCCGCTCCCGCGCCACCTTCGCCATCGTCTGCTGTCTCTTGGAACTCATCACATCTACGATAGCCGTCCCCCCGCCAGAATGGCGGCATCACCGGCAGTCGGCCGGGGAACGTTCGAGGAAACGGAGCGTTCCGCGACAGAGACCGAGCGCTGCGCGGCGCTGAAACGAGGCGCTTGCGAGCAACCGGTCCTCGGTCGGGTTCGTCATGAAGCCCATCTCGACGAGGATCACCGGTACGTCTGCCCAGTTGAACCCCGTGAAGTCGGAGCGTTCCTGGAGGCCGCGGTCGGGGAAGCCCAGCGCGCGAACCATCTCTCCCTGCACGATCCTCGCGGCACGCTTGCTCGCCGCGTAGACGTCGTCCGTCCACTCACGGCGGAGGGCGGGGTGGAGCGTGTGCGTTCCGTGGACGCGCGGATCGGTCGAGCCGTCGGCGTGGACACGGAGGAAGAGCGCCGCGCCGGCTCGATTGGCGATCTCGGCTCGCGCGACGTTGCCGATGCTCGTTCCGGCCGTCTTGGTGCGGGTCATCACGACGTACACCCCTGCCCGGTCGAGCATGGACCGAAGCCTGAGGGCGACCCGAAGGGTGAGCTCGGCCTCCGTGAGCCCGGAGATGACTCCGTGCGTCCCGCCGCCGTCCTTGATCTTGCGCATCGTTGATCCTGGGCCAATCGACTCTGTCTCGAGATTGGCGCGTCGGTCGTGGCCCGGATCGAGCACGACAACCGGCTTGCTCTGTGCGGCCCATGTCGGCACGACGAGGAGGAGGGCAGCAAGGACTAGCGTGAGAGCTCGCACAGGCTTAGTCTGCCCCGGACATCGAGCGTACGGGAGGGTCGTCATGCAGGAATCGCCGGCTGCCAGAGACGCGCTGCTTCGGTTCTACGAGGCGTTCACTGAAGCCGTTCCCGGAGACATGGAGCGCTTCGATCGGGTCTTCACACGAGAGGAAGGCCTGCTCATCATCGGCACCGCGTACCACGAGTGGGTCGACAGCCGCGAGCGAGGAAAGCAAGCATGGGGAATGGAGGGTGTCGCGCTCGAGGCCGGAGACCCCGTCGCCTGGGAAGAGGGTGACATCGCCTGGGCGGCCGACAGGCCGGCTTTCGTCGTCGGTGACATGCGCGCCCCGATCCGTCTCACCGCCGTGATGGTGAAGGAGGACGGCGTGTGGAAGATCCGGCATGGCCACTTCTCGGTCGGGGTCCCGGACGAAGTCGCGTTCGAGAACGCGGCGGAATGGAGCACGTCCGCCCCGTCGCACTGACGGACGAGTCGAGTCAGCTCGCTCGTCGGCTGAGCCGCCCTAGCTCGGCCGGCGGACCGAGCTGCCTTGCCGCACGAGTGTCGCCGGCCCGGAGCTCCAGGGCAAAGCGGTACCTGCGTCCCGGGGTGTAGATCGGGCACGAGCTCTGTCGGCACGGCGTCATCGAGAGCTTGCGTACACGCCTGCCATCGGCGTTGAAGAAGACGATCGTGAGCGGGACGAGCGTGTTCTTCATCCAGAAGCCGCCCGTCGTGTCCTTCGGAAAGACGAAGAGCATCCCGTCCGCCGGTGCCCGCCGCCGGTTCATGAGGCCGAGCGAGCGGCTCGCGGAGGTGAGTGCGAGCTCGGGCCGAAACGGCACGCCGTCGAGCCTCAGAGTGGTTGCGGAGGCGTTCGCCTCGCTCGTCGCCGCAGCGACTGCTCCGATGACAACGGCGACGACCACGGCCAACGGCTTCGAGAGTCGATGGATCACGGCGAGAGCTACGGGGTCACGGTCACGGCAACACGCTGCACGGCGTTGTTGGCGTAGCCGCCGACGTTCCACGGTGCCTCGAGAGGCTGAATGTTTCCGACGGCATCGCGCGCGCGGCAGCAGAGCTCGTGCTCGCCCGCCGTCGCGTCCCAGACGAACCGCCAAGAGCGCCACGCCCACCGTCCGAGGGAAGCCGGCGCCAGCTCCGCCTCGCTCCAGCTCTCGCCGCCGTCCGACGAGAGCTCGACTCCAACGACCTCCGCCTCTCCCGACCAGGCGCGGCCTTCGAGGACGAGCTCGCCGGCCTCCACGATTCTCGAGCGGCTCAGGAACTCGGGGATCCCCGGGGGGACCATCAGCGCGCGCACCTGCATTCGCGTGAGCGGCTCCCCGGCTTCGTCCTCGTGCTGCCGGCGGCGGTAGGAGTGCTTCATCTGGTACCCCTCGAACGGAGCGTCGAGAAGCGTGATGCGGGAGAGCCACTTCACGCTGGTCATCCCATACCAGCCGGGCACGAGCAGCCGGAGCGGGAACCCGTGCTGCGGCGGGAGTGGGGCTCCGTTGACCTCGTACGCCAGGATGGCGTCGCCCGCGAGCACCTCGGTGAGCGAGAGGCTCCGTGCATAGTCCTGCTCCTCGGCGCCTTCGACACCACGGTCGAGCCCGGTGAACACGACCTCGACGGCTTCTCCGTGAACGCCCGCTTCCTCGAGGAGCCCGGCGACCGGTGTCCCGCGCCAGCGAGCCGTCCCGACCGCCTCGAGCAGCCACGGCTGGCTCACGACGTGCGGCTCGACGTGCGCGCGCCCGTTCCCGGCGCACTCCATCGTGGCGGCGATCTCGACAGCAGGCCGCGCGCGCAGATCGTCCAGCGAAAGCGAGAGCGGCCGCTCGACCAGCCCGTCGACCTCGAGCCGCCAGCTCGCAACATCGACGTCCGGGATGTCGTAGTGAGTCAGCAGGTAGTGGAGCCCGACCGGCGTGATGTCCCAACGCATAGCCTCGAGCGGCGTCCCGTGGTTGCGCGCGGCGAGCTGAAGCTCCTGGAGGCTGATCTCCTCGGCCACGGCGTGGAGCCTAACGTCCGGCGGGAGAGTCGATCTGATTCGATTGCGCGGTGAGCCGCGCCGACCGCATCGTGACGGTGCCGTTCACGCTCACGTTCACGGCCTCGTTCTTCGTATTCCTGGCGATCGGAATGCTCCTGCCCGTGCTCCCGCTCTATGCACGAGGGCCTCTCGGCGTCGGCGACGTGGGTGTCGGGCTGGCCGTCGGAATGTCGAGCCCGATGGCGCTCGTGGCGCAACCCCTGGCCGGGCGTCTCGGCGACCGGCGCGGGCGCAGGCTGCTCATGGTCGCAGGAGCGCTCGTGATGGCTATCGCCATCGCCGGATACACCCTCGCGGGGACCCTCGCGACGCTGATCGTTCTCCGCCTCGCCACCGGAGTCGGAGAGGCCCTCGTCTTCGTCGGCTCCGGAACCATCGTCGCGGACCTGGCGCCGGTCGATCGCCGGGGGGAGGCCCTCAGCATCTACACGATCGGCTTCTGGGGAGGGCTCGCCCTCGGTCCCGTCGCCGGCGAGGCTCTCCTCGGTACTGACCGGTTCGACCTCGTGTGGCTCGTCGCCGCCGGTTGCGCGGTGATTGCGGCGCTCGTCGGACTCCTCTTGCCCGAGACGCGTCCTGAGACCGACGAGCCGTCGTCGGGGAAGCTGCTTCATCCAGCGGCGCTCCGCCCGGGGCTCGTTCTCGTTTCAGCCGTGCTCGGATTCGCGGGCTTCTACACGTTCCTCGCTCTCTACGCGCGCGAGCTCGGGCTCGACGGCGTGGGCCCGATCTTCCTTCTCCTCGCGGTGATCATCGTCGGCATCCGGATCGTCGGTCGCCGGCTCCCGGATCGACTGGGGCCGAAGCGGGCGTCGAGCTTCGCTCTCGTCCTGCTGGCGTCGGGCCTCGTGGTGATCGGCCTCTGGAGCACGGAGGTCGGGCTGTATGCGGGGACCGTGGTGTTCGCCGTCGGTCAGGCGCTCGCCTTTCCGTCGCTGATGACACTCGCCGTGGCCGGTGCCCCGCCTGCAGATCGAAGCTCCGTCGTCGGCACGTTCACGGCCTTCGCCGACGTGGGCTTCGCCGTCGGCGCCGTCAGCCTCGGTGTGGTGGCAAACGCAGCCGGCTACGACGGAGTCTTCCTCGCAGCGGCCGCGGCCTCACTGGCGGGTCTGCTCGTGCTCGCGCGCATGCCCGGATCCGTTCGGGTGCGCGCCGCCGAGGCGTCGTAGGATCGGCAAGTGGAGCAGCGCGAGCTCGGGAGAAGCGGCATCGCGGTCTCGCGCGTCATCCTCGGCTGTGGCAACTTCGGCGGCGTCGGCTCTTCGCCCGCGTTCTTCGGCCAGGGGATCCCGAGGGACGAGGCGTTCCGGATCATGGACGCCGGCTGGGAGCTCGGCCTCACCACGTTCGACACCGCAGATGCCTACGGCGGCGGTCGCAGCGAGACGTGGATCGGCGAGTGGCTCGCCACGAAGGGCTCCGGAGTGCGAGACGCGATCACGATCGAGACCAAGACGTTCAATCCGATGGATGCCGGCCAGGATCACGGGCTCTCGCGGTCGCGGATCCATCGTCAGATCGAGGCGAGCCTGAAGCGGCTCGGAGTCGAGCGCATCGCGCTCTACCTCGCGCACGAGTTCGATCCGGACAGGCCGCAAGAGGAGACGTTGCGGGCGTTCGACGAGCTCGTCCGGGCGGGGAGGATTGGCGCCGCCGGAGCGTCCAACTTCAGCGCCGAGCAACTCGCGGAGGCGGTCGAGCTCTCCGAGCTGGAGGGGCTGACTCGCTACGAGTGGATTCAGAACTCCTTCTCTCTCCTCGACCGAGGCGATGCCGAGACGGTGTTCCCGGTCTGCCATGAGCACGGCCTCGGCTACGAGGCGTTCGGGCCGCTCGCAGGAGGCTGGCTGAGCGGCAAGTACCGGCGCGGAGAAGCGTATCCCGAGGGGTCACGGATGACGCAGCGGCCCGAGTCGTACGTGAGCTACGAGACCAACGCCGTGTTCGACGCTCTCGAGGCTTTCGAGGGCGAAGCCCGCGCGCGTGGCGTCTCGATGGCGGGGCTCGCCTTCGCCTGGCTGCTCGGCGTTCCGGAAATAACCGCCGTCGTTGTCGGGCCGACGCGCGCCGAGCATCTCGAGCCGGTGCGCGAGGCGCTCTCGCTCGAGCTGACGTCAGCCGAGCGTGCTCATCTGCAAGGCTTGTTCGCGTGAGCGTGCTGGTCCTCTCGGAGCACGATGTCCGTCGCCTGCTCGACATGGAGTCGTGCATCGAGGCGATGACCGAGGTGCTCGCGTCGCTTGCCCGCGGCGAGCTCTTCCAGCCGCTTCGCTTCATCGCGCGCCCGCCGGAGGCGAGCAGCCTGTTGGGACTCATGCCCGCCTACCGCGGCGGGGCAGCTGCGGCGTATGCGCTCAAGGAGATCGTCGTCGTGCCCACCAACCCCGCGAGAGGGCTCGACACGCACCAGGGCGGGGTCCTCCTCCACGACGGAGAGACGGGCGAGCTCCTGGCGGTGCTGAACGCCTCGCCGGTGACGGAGATCCGCACGGCAGCGGTGTCGGCCGTCGCCACCCGAGCCCTCGCGCGACCGGACGCCCAGCGGGTCGCGATCCTCGGGGCCGGGGTCCAGGCCCGCGGTCACGTCCATGCGATGCGCGCCGTTCTCGACGACCCCGAGATCCGCATCTGGTCGCGCAAGCTCGAAGCGGCCGAGGAGCTTGCCGCCGAGACAGGCGCGACCGTGTCCCCCTCCCCCGACGCGGCGCTCTTCGGCGCCGAGGTCGTCTGCACGACCACGGCCGCGACCGAGCCGATCATCGAGAAGCGCTGGCTCGCCCGCGGCGCGCATGTGAATGCGGTCGGGTCGTGTTTCCCGACAGCCCGTGAGCTCGACACCGAGACGGTCGCGCACTCGTCCTTCTTCGTGGACCGGCGCGAGTCGGCGCTGAACGAAGCCGGTGACTACCTGCTCGCAGCCGCGGAGGGAGCCATCGGGCCCGACCACATCAAGGCCGAGCTCGGGGACGTGCTCGCGGGCCTCCATCCGGGCCGGGAGCACGAGGACGAGCTCACGGTGTTCGAGTCGCTCGGAATCGCGGTCGAGGATCTCGCGTCCGCGGAGCTCGTGGTGCGGCGGGCCCGCGAGCAGGGCGTCGGGTCCGAGGTCGACTTCTGATCCCGCTCGCGGAGATCGAACGCGCCCGCGAGCGGATCGCGGGCACTGTTATCCGGACCCCGCTCGTTCGGCTGCACCTCGACGACGCGCCCGCTGAGATCTGGCTCAAGCTCGAGAACCTGCAGCCCATCGGCTCCTTCAAGCTGCGCGGCGCGGCGAACGCGATCCTGAGCGCGCCGCGCGAGGCACTCGCTCGAGGGGTCGTCACGACGAGCACCGGCAACATGGCCCAGGGTGTGGCGTGGATGGCGCGCGAGCTGGGAATCCCGGCGACGATCGTCGTTCCCCACAACGCGTCGATGTCGAAGCTCGCGGCAGTCGAACGTCTTGGTGGGCGCATCGTGCGAGTCGACTGGGACGAGTGGTGGGCGGCGATGGAGGCGGGGCACGCCGAAGGCGTCGACGGCTACTTCGTCCACCCCGTGCGCGACGACCCGGTGATCGCGGGGAACGGGACGATCGGGCTAGAGCTCGTCGAGGACCTCGACGCGTTCGACGCCGTCCTCATCCCCTGGGGCGGCGGCGGTCTGACGACCGGGATCGCAAGCGCCGTCAAGGCGCTACGACCGGAGACGAAGGTCTACGTCTGCGAGCCGGAGACCGGAGCGCCGGTCACGGCCGCGTTCGCGAACGACGGAGTGCCGACACGGATCGAGTACACGCCCTCGTTCATCGACGGCGCCGGGTCAGGCGCGCTCCTCCCCGAGATGTGGGAGCACGCACGGCCACTCGTGGCCGGGGCCTTCTCGATCTCGCTCGCGGACGCCGCAGCCGGGGTGCGGCTCCTGCTCGAGCGCGGACGAATCGTGGGCGAGGGCGCCGCAGGATTGCCGGTGGCGGCAGCCGTCTCCGGCCGCGCCGGAGGCGGCCGGCTCGTCTGCATCGTCTCGGGCGGGAACATCGATGCCGCTCGACTCGCGGCGATCCTCGAAGGACGTGTTCCGGACTAGGTTCTCGTCGTGCGGACGATCTCCCTCACCGCGCTGGGGCGCCTTGCCATCTCGGCGCAGGAATACACGCCGCGCGCCAGGCGCGGCACGCGTAAGGAGGTCGAGGAGACGATCCGCGCGCTCTCGTGTGTCCAGCTCGACTCGATCACCGCGGTCGAGCGGAGCCACCGGATCACGCTCGGCTCCCGGGTCGGCGCCTACCCCAGGGAGACCGTCTCCCGCCTGCTGGGATCGGGCCGGATCTTCGAGTACTGGGCTCACGAGGCATGCCTCATCCCCGTCGAGGAGTGGCCGCTCTTTCGGGCGACGATGAGGAACCACCACCCTTGGCACGGAGACGTCATCGGCCGGCATCCCGAGCTCGCCGACGAGGTCAGGGGGGCTGTGCGCGAGCGCGGGCCGATCGCCTCGCGCGACTTCGACGGCAAGGGCGGCGGCGGAATGTGGAACTGGAAGCCGGCGAAGGTGATGCTCGAGGCGCTCTGGAACAGCGGAGAAGTGGTCATCGCAGGTCGCGTCAGCGGGTTCCAGCGACTTTATGACCTCGCCGAGCGTGTGATTCCGCGCGAAGTCCTGGAGGCTCCTGAGCCGGACGAGGCAACGCGCCTGCGGGAGCTGGCGGCTCGCGCGGTCCGCGCGCGCGGCGCCCTCACCGAGTCGGGCATCGTCGAGCATTGGCGCCTCAAGGGCGGCGTCGGGCGGATCCGCTCAGCTGTGGACGCTCTCGTCCGCGAGGGTGCTCTCGAGCGCGTTCGGGTCGAGGACAGAGGACCCGACGCGCTCGTACCGGCGGGCGCCGATCTCGACCCGGCGAGGCCGACCGCAGCCGCGCTTCTGTCGCCCTTCGACAACCTGCTCTGGGACCGCCCCTTCGCCCAGCGGATCTTCGGCTTCGACCACCTGATCGAGGTCTACAAACCCTCGCCGGAGCGGCAGTACGGCTACTACGTGCTGCCGCTTCTCTGGCGCGACCGGATCGTCGGCCGCGCAGATCTCAAGGCGGAGCGGCGCGAGGGCACGCTCGTCGTCAAGGCACTCCACCTCGAGCGGGGAGTGCGACGCTCGGGTGCGCTCGACGACGCCCTCGAGCGAGCGCTCGAGCGGCTTCGGCAGGTCATCGGCCTCGAGCGGGTCGTACGGTGAGGCTCGTCTCCCGGGAGGAGGCACGGCGAATCGCCGTTCGCGCGCAGCTCCTCGACGGGTCGGCGACGAGCATCCTGGACACGGTCCGGCAACTCGGCTTCCTGCAGATCGACCCGATCTCGACGGTTGCGACGCCACAAGCGCTCGTCCTCTGGAGCCGGCTCGGCACATACGACGTCGCCGAGCTCGACCGGCTGCTATGGAACGAGAAGAAGCTCTTCGAGTGGAACGCGTACATCTGGCCGATCGAGGCCCTGCCGCTCATCAGAGCGCGGATGCGGCGCCGGACGGGGAAGTACGCGTGGGAGCGACGGGGTACCGAGTTCCTGCAGACGAACGCGGGCTACAAGCGATACGTCCTCAAAGAGCTCGAGCGAAGGGGGCCGCTACTGTCGCGGGAGCTCGGCGACGATTCGGTCAGGACCTGGAAGTCGCATGGCTGGCACGGCAGCCGTAACACGAGCGTGATGCTCGACATCCTCCACGGACGCGGCGTCGTCGCCGTTGCCGGGCGTCGGAACGGTCAGCGGTTGTGGGATCTCGCCGAGCGCTGGTACCCGGAGACCGAAACGATCCCGCTGCAAGAGGCCGACCGGCTGCTCGCGGAGCGGCGCTTCCGTGCGCTCGGCGTCAGGCTCGGCCGCGACGGGTGGGAGGCCCACCCGGATGCGACCGACGGCCCGGTCCCGGACGGCGTGACGTTCCTCTCGCCGTTCGACCGGCTGATCCACGATCGCGACCGTGCCGAAGCGCTCTTCGACTTCCGCTACCGACTCGAGATGTACGTCCCGAAGGCGAAGCGGGAGTACGGGTACTACGTGCTCCCGATCCTCGTCGGCGACCAGCTCGTCGGCCGCATCGAGCCGCGCTTCGACGGCAGGACAAGGACGCTCGAGGTGCTCGGAGCCTGGGGCGATACCTCGCGGGCAGACGAAGCGCTCGCGAGCCTCGCTGCCTTCCTCGGAACCCAGGAGATCAAGCCGTGACTCTTTCTCCCAAGTTACAACTTGTAACTTGCGCGGAAGTGCGTCAGTAGCATCCTCGGGGATGGAGTTCGAGACGCGGGCGATTCACGAGGGGCAGGAGCCGGATCCGGCGACGGGCGCGGTGACGACGCCGATCTACCAGACGTCCACCTTCGTGCAGGAGGCGGTCGGCGTCCACAAGGGGTACGACTACGCGCGGGTCGCCAACCCCACGCGCACGGCTCTCCAGGATTGCCTCGCATCCCTCGAGGGAGCCGCCCACGGGCACGCCTTCTCGGCCGGCCTCGGGGCGGCGACGACGCTGATGCACCTGCTCTCGCCCGGGGACCACGTCGTCGCGGTGAACGACGTGTACGGCGGGATCTACCGGATGTTCTCCCAGGTGTACGAGCCGAAGGGTTACCGCTTCACGTTTCTCTCGCCCGAGGAGATCTCGACCGGCCTCGCGGAGCACCTCGACGAGCGAACGCGGTTCGTCTGGCTCGAGACGCCGACGAATCCGCTGCTCAACATCGTCGACATCCAGGCGGCGTCGGCAGCCGCGCACGAAGCGGGCGCGCTCGTCGTCGTCGACAACACGTTCGCCACGCCGTACCTTCAGCAGCCGCTCTCGCTCGGCGCCGACCTCGCGCTCCACTCGACGACGAAGTACCTCGGCGGACACTCGGACGTCGTGGGTGGCTTCGTCGCGACGAGCGACGAAGGGGTCTCGGAGCAGCTCGCGTTCCTCCAGAAGTCGCTCGGAGCCGTACCCGGCCCCTTCGACTGCTGGCTCGTGCTCCGTGGAGTCAAGACGCTCGCGGTACGCATGGACCGGCACTGCCTGAACGCCACGGCGGTCGCCGCCTACCTCGAGCAGCACCCACGCGTGGAGCGAGTGCTCTATCCGGGTCTGCCCACGCACCCGGGCCACGAGATCGCCGCCCGGCAGATGCGGGGCTTCGGTGGCATGGTCTCCTTCCTCGTCGAAGACGAGCAGGAAGCAGTCGATCTCGTCGCTCGTACCCGCATCTGGAAGCTCGCCGAGAGTCTCGGCGGCGTGGAGAGCCTGATCGAGCACCCGGCACGAATGACGCACGCGTCGACGGCCGACGCGCCGTTCGCGGTGCCGCCGACGCTCATCCGGCTCTCGGTAGGCATCGAGTCGGCGGACGACCTGATCGCCGACCTCGAGGCTGCGCTCGCCGGATGACGATCGAGCCGATCGACCTCCTGCACCAGCGGCCCGGGATCATCGGCTGCTACCTGCTCGAGACCGAGGACGGGCCGGCCCTCTTCGACTGCGGCCCGACGACGTGCGTCGCGCACCTGAAGGCCGGGCTCCGCAATCGCGGCCTGGAGCTCCAGGACATCCGGCACCTGCTCCTCTCCCACATCCACCTCGACCACGCCGGAGCTGCGGGCACGCTCGTCCGCGAGCACCCGGGACTCCAAGTGCATGTCTCCGAGATCGGTGCGCCGCACGTGATCGATCCGGCGAAGCTCGAGGCGAGCGCGCGTCGGCTCTACGGCGACGCGTTCGACGCTCTCTGGGGCGAGCTGGCGCCGGTCCCGGCCGCGAACGTCCACGTTGTCGGGGATCGCGTCGTCGGGCTCGAGTGCTTTCCGACCCCCGGCCATGCGTGGCACCACGTCTCGTGCCTCGACACCGACGGGACGCTCTACGCCGGTGACGCGGCGGGAGTTCGCATCGCGTCGGGGCAGTTCGTCATGCCTCCGTGCCCCCCGCCGGAGCTCGACCTCGAAGCCTGGGAGCGGACGATCGACGAGATCGAGCGCCGCGCCCCGGGTCGCCTCGCGCTCATCCACTTCGGAGCGTTCGACGATGTCGAGGCGCATCTCACCTCGCTTCGCGAGACACTCGGTCGCTGGGCAGAGCGCGTCGAGGACGGGATGGACGAGCAGACATTCGTCGCCGCGGCCCGCTACGACGTCGCACAGACGGATCCAGACCTCGCCGACGAGTACGACCGCGCCGCGCCGTATTGGCACCACTACCGCGGCCTCGAGCGCTACTGGAGGAAGCGCCGCGACGCAGCCGTCGCATCGTCGTAGGCCGCCCTACTCGCGCAGTGCGTGGGCCTCGAGGTCGGCCATCGAGACGAACTCGAGCGCCGAGGCATGCGTCGCCTCGAGCACGACCGGGGCGGCAACGCCCGCTTCGAGGGCCTCTTGCCAGCGCGCGGCGACGACGCACCAGCGATCGCCCGGCTCGAGGCCGGGGAACATCCACTGCGGCTGGGGGGTGACGAGGTCGTTCCCGCGGGACACCGAGAAGGAGAGGAACTCCTCGGTCATGACGGCGCAGACGACGTGGAAGCCGGCATCGACACCACCTGTATGGCAGTACCCATCGCGGTAGAAGCCAGTCAGCGGGTCGAAGCAGCAAGGCTCGAGATCGCCGCCGAGGACGTTCACCGCTCAAGACTACGGGGTCAGACCCGTGGGGTCTGACCCCATCAGGCCCAGCCGGTCACGAGCCAGCGGCCGCGGCGGAAGCGGGCCGTCATCAAGGTCAACCTCACGAGGATGAGGAGGACGAGCGCCGCCCAGACACCCCGTATCCCCCAGTCCCAGGCGAGCGACGCGAGAAGCACTCCGGCGCACGCAAGGAATGCGGCCACCATCGAGCCGGCGAGGAACGGCCCGTCACTCGCGCCGATCAGGATCCCGTCGAGCGCGAAGACTGCGCCGTTCAGAGGTTGCATCAGCGCAAAGAGCGGCCACAGGAGCGCCGCCTCGTCGAGCACGGCGGCGTCACCGGTGAACGCCCGAGGTAGCACGCTCGCGAGTACGAGCATCAGCGCCGCGAACGCGCCGCCGAGTGCGACCGAGAGCCAGATCATCCGCTCGCCCGCTCCGTAGGCGTCGTCTCTCCTCCCGGCGCCGAGCTCCCGCCCGACGATGATCTGGCCCGCGATCGCCACCGAGTCGAGGACGAGCGCGAGGAAGATCCAGAGCTGGAACGCGACCTGGTGTGCGGCGATCGAGGCGTCACCGAAGCGTGTCGCCGCCGCTCCCGCCAGCACGAACGAGCCCATGAGGGCCGTCGTCCGGATGAAGATCCACTTCCCCAGCGAGAGCACACGCCGTGCGAGGGCGATCCGGACGCGCGCTTCCCCCGGCTCGAGATGGCGGAGGATCACGACGATGAACGCCGCACCCATCCCGAGCTGCGCGAGCGCGGTTCCCCAAGCCGAGCCCTCGATCCCCCAGCCGAAGCCGTAAACGAAGAGCACCTCGAGCACGAGGTTCGCCACGTTCCCGGCGATGAGGATGACGAGCGGCGTTCGCAGGTCGGCGACCCCGCGCAGGTAGCCCTGCCCGCCGAGCGCGAGAAACGCGGCCGGAAACCCGATAGCCGCTATGCGGAGATACGTGACCGCATAGTCGGCCGCCTCCCTCTCGCCGCCCATGAGCGAGACGAGCGGCACCGCGAGCACCGCGACGAGCACGGAGACCGTGACGCCGAAGCCGAGCGAGAGCCAGACCGCCTGCGCCCCGAGCCTCCGCGCCGTTTCCCGCTCGCCCGCGCCTCCCGCCCGCGCCACCTGCGCGGTCGTGCCGTACTGGAGGAAGTTGAAGATCGCGAACAGGCCGCCGAGCACCGTGAACGCAATTCCGAGCGCGGCGAGCTGTGATCGCCCGAGGTGGCCGACGATCGCAGTGTCGACGAGGAGGTAGAGGGGCTCGGCGGCGAGTGCGCCCAGCGCGGGAAGAGCGAGCCTTACGATCTCGCGGTCGTACGGCGACCGCAGCCTCACGCGGGCGTGGCTTCGATCGTCGCCTCGTACGCGGCCACGTAGTTCGCCACCATGTTCTCCGGCGAGAACCGCTCTTCGACTTCCCGTCGAATCACGGCCGGATCGAGCGCGTCCGCCTGCTCCAGCACGGCGGGATCCTCCATGTCACGGTAGTTGTCGACGATGACTCCCGTCCTTCCGTCGTCGACGATCTCCGGAACCGCCCCACGCCGCGTCGAGATCACCGGCGTTCCACACGCCATGGCCTCGATCATCATGAGGCCGAACGGCTCCTCCCAGTCGATCGGAGAGATGAGGGCGCGCGCTCCCATCAGGAGCTCGACCTTGTCCGCGTGCCCGACCTCGCCCACGTACTCGATCGAGCCGCCGAGGTGGGGGCGGATGAACTCGTCGAAGTACCTGATCTCGAGCGGCTCGCGGCACTTGGCGGCGATCTTCAGCGGCAGCCCCGTCTCGAGCGCGACAGCGAGAGCTCGGTGCGCGCCCTTGTCCGGGCTCATGCGGCCGAGGAAGAGGAGGTAGTCGCCACCCGACTTCCGGCGGAACGGGTACAAGGAGAGGTCGAGCGCGTTCGGGCAGTTCGCGATCCAGGGAAGGTTCTGCTTCGGCTTGCGCTGGTTCATCGAGATCGAGATCAACTTGACCCTGGGCGCGAGAGAGACGACCTCTTCGTAGAACCGGCCCGGCCGTCCGTCGAGCGGGCCGTGGACCGTATGGCAGAACGGCACTTGCAGGAGCCCGCCGAGCGCGATTCCGAGAAGGCCCGTGTGGTCGTGGACGATGTCGAACTCGTTCGCGTGCCGGATCGCGTGCACCGTGTGCTGCATCTCCCAGTACGTGTGCCCGATCCACTCGCTCGGCGCCGTGGCGAAGACCGACTCCAGCCGGGCTCGGGTCTGCGAGTCGCCGGATGCGAAGAGGGTCACGTCGTGCCCGGCGTCGACGAGCCCGTCCGCGAGCAGCGCGACGACGCGCTCCGTCCCGCCGTATGCCTCTGGTGGAACCGGAAACCAGACGGGACAGATCAGCCCGACTCTCATGAGGCGCAAGACTGGAATCCGCTCGCGCGGATTCCAGTCGCGCGAAGATCCCTGAAGGCGGCCGCTTCGCGGCCGCTGCGCCTGTCCCTCACAACAATCCTCCGGCTACTGGCGCACTGGAATCCGCTCGCGCGGCCGGTTGCTGGCTCATGCTGGGGGAACGTCCCGGTTCCCCCAGACCCCCTCCACTGGTCCGCTTCGCGGCCGCGGCCGTGCGATTCCCGATCAGCCGGCTAGACACCTTCGGCAATGGTGACATGGCCGCGCTCGACCGCAACCGTCCACGTGCGGCCGTACGCTCGGACGCCCTCGATCCGGAGGCCGTCGAGCCAGCTCGGGAGCTCGTCCGTGACCGTGGACACGAGCCGCTGTCGCGCCCGGTCGGGCTCGATTCCGAGAAGGAGGCGCACCAGGAGGATCGGCGTACCGGCGGCCCATGCCTGGGGACGCGCTGCTGTCGGGTAGGCGATCGGGAACGGTGTCTCGCCCCGCGGGTAGCCCGCGAAGACCTCGGGGAGCGACCACTCGAAATGCCCGGCTGCCTCGATCAGGGCGCGCCCGATGCGGCGGGCCTCCTCGACGTAACCGTGGCGCGCGAGGCCCCAAGCAGCGAGCGCAGTGTCGTGCGGCCAGACGGTGCCGGTGTGGTAGCTGATCGGGTTGTACGCCGCGTCGTCGCTCGACATCGTGCGGATACCCCAGCCCGACCAGAGCGACTCCGAGAGGAGCTGGTCGACGGTCGGCCCGATCCGCTCCGGTAGAGCGATCCCACTCCAGAGCAGGTGCCCCATGTTGGAACAGCGCGCATCCACCGGCCTCTTCTGACCGTCCAGCCCAAGGGCGTAGAAACCGCCTCGCTCCTCGACCCAGAACGCCTCGTCGAAACGGGCCCGCAGCACGTCCGCCTCCCGTTCGAGGCGCTCGGCGAGCGCCGGCTCGCGCCATACCTCGCGGGCAAGCTCGGCGAGCCCCCGCTTCGCGTCGTAGACGTAGCCCTGCACCTCGACGGGCGCGATCGGAGGCTCGGCGTACCGCCCGTCGTGGAAGCGCTGCGAGTCACCGGAGTCCTTCCACGACTGGTTGACGAGCCCGTGATCCGCGCGCCGGCTGTACTCGACGAAGCCGTCGCCGTCGCGGTCGCCGTAGCGGTCGATCCAATCCAGAGCCAGCAGCACGGGCTCGCGCAGCCGGTTCGCGAGGGTCGCGTCGTCCGTCCACCTCCAGGTCTCCGACAGGAGCACGAGGAAGAGCGGCGTCGCGTCGATCGAGCCGTAGTAGCGCGGGAACCACATCTCCGCGCAGCGCCCGTGCCGGACCTCATGCACGATCTTGCCCGGCTCTGCGTCGATCGCCGGGTCTTCGGCCTGGGCCTGGAGCTCGGCGAGCGCGTCGAGCGCGCCGACGGCGATCTCGGGGCCGAGCAGGAGGGTCTGGAGCGAGGTGATAGCGGTGTCGCGGCCGAACACCGTCATGAACCACGGCATCCCCGCAGCGAAGAGCGGGCGGCGGTATTCGCCGGTGCGCATACGGAGCGCGGCGAGGTCGGCGATCGAGCGGTCGAACGCGTGTCGGAGGCTCTCCCAGCCGCCACGCACCCTCGGCACTCGCAACGTCCACGCAGCGACGACGTCCCCCACCGTTTCGCGCTCCTCGTCGAGATGCTCGCCCAGCTCGAGCTCGGCGTCGCCATCGAGGGCCGGCAGGACGTCGACGCTCACGTCCCAGCGCTCGTGCGGCTCGAGCACGAGGCCGAACGCGAACGCGCTCCCGTCGAAGCGCCCGGGTCGCGAGACGACCGCGTACGTGCGGAGGTCGCCCGCTGGATCCTCGATCAGGACTTGGCGTCGCGCCTCGTCGAGCACGGCGGGCGAGGGCGGCGGTAGCGGCTGCGCGTGCTCTGGATCACCGAGCGCGAAGTCGTGCAGCTTGACCGAGATGATGTCCGCGAAGTCGGCCGCGAGCTCGAGGGTCAGCTCGAACTCGAGCCGCTCCATGCTCTCGTTCTGCACCGAGATCCTCTCCTGCATCCCGGTGCCCACGAAGCGCTCGCGCGCGATCGACAGCGCGTCGCGCGGAAGCCCGCTCGCAGTTCCGTTGCGGAGGTAGAACGCCGCTGCGAAGTGCTCGACGCGCCCCGAGGAGAGGAGATGCGGGCTCTCGCCGTCGATGCGGAGGACGAAGCGCGACAGGAAGCGCGTGTCGTGGGCGAAGAACCCGCTCGTATCGGCGGCGATGTCGCCGCGATCGTCGCAGATGCAGAACGTCGATCCCTCGAGGATCGTGAGCATCGAAGGGAGCGTTACTCCTCGCGGCGCACGACTCTCGCCCCGCTCGACTGGGATAGCGCCTTGATCACGATCTCGTCGACGTTGACGTGGAAGGGGCGCGTGAGAGCGAAGAGGACGCAGTCCGCGACCTCGTCCGGCGTGACGGGATCGACACCCGCATAGACGGCCTTCGCCGCGTCGGCGTCACCGCGAAAGCGAACGAGCGAGAACTCCGTCTCGACGAGGCCCGCATCGACCGTCGTGATCCGGATGGGGCGACCGAGGAGATCTTCGCGCAGCGCGTACACGAACCCGCGCAGACCGAACTTGGCCGCCACGTATGACGCGGCGTTCTGGTACGCCTGGCGCCCGGCGATCGAGCCCATGAAGACGATGTGCCCGCCGTCGCGAATGTGCGGAAGGCAGAACCGCGTCATGCGCAGGACACCGTCGACGTTCGTGTGCAGCACGGTGGCCTCGTCCTCCGGGTTCGACTCCCAGAACGGGTACCGGCCGAGCGCGAGCCCCGCGTTGTTGAACAGGATGTCGATCCCGCCGAGCTCGGACGCCGCGCGCGTGACGAACGCTGCACAGCTCTCCTCGTCGGTGACGTCGAGCGGAAGCGCGAGATCGGCGTCGATGCGCTCCACCCGGCGCGCGCCGCCCGCCACTCGCACGCCCGCCTCGCGCAGCTTGCGCACAGTGGCGGCGCCGATGCCGCTCGACGCCCCGGTGACGATCGCGGTCTTGCCTTCGAGATCCATGCCTCCGTGAGCCTACCGTCGCACTTATGGCCAAGTTACAAGTTGCAACGAGCGTCGAGCAACCTCTCTCTTCATCGGCTTGTGAGGTCGCCCCGCGATGCTCTTGCGCAAGTTGCAAGTTGTAACTTGGGTCGCTCGCGCCGACGCAGCGGCCAAGGGCTGCAACCGCGTCGGCCGACGGGTCAGGACAGAACGACGGACTCGATGACGACCGGCTCGAGCGGACGATCGCGCATGTCGCGATCGACGAAGGAGATCCGGTCTGCCACGTCCTGCCCGGACATGATCCGGCCGAAGACGGTGTGCTTCCCGTCGAGCCACGGGCACGCATCCGCGGTGACGATGAAGAACTGCGAGCCGTTCGTGTTCGGCCCCGAGTTGGCCATCGCGAGGTAGCCGCGCGCGACAGGGTGATCGTTGAGCTCGTCCTCGAACGTGTACCCGGGGCCCCCGGTCCCGTCACCGCGCGGACAGCCTCCCTGGATCATGAAATCGGGGATCACTCGGTGAAAGACGAGGCCGTCGTAGTAGCCCTCTCCTGCGAGCTTGGCGAAGTTCTGGACGGTCTGCGAAGCCACGTCGTCGAAGAGCTCGAGCTCGATCGCGCCCTCACTCGTGGTCATGATCGCCCCGGACACGGCCGCGACGCTACCAGGAGCCGCGCAGGCCGAGCTCTCGAACGAGCTCGCCGGGCCAGTGCCGACGCCTGCGCCCCTGGCACGTCGCGTTCACGCACGTGACGACCCGGTACCACCGGAACCCCTACGAGCTCGAAGCGCGCCGCGCGGTCGCCGACACGCGCGAACGCGCTTCGTAAGGCACCCTCGACCCGAAGGGGTTCCCTCGTCCAAGGGACACTCGCGCGCGAGCGCGATGCCGACGTTCATCGCATGCTGCGGCGTTCCGCTGCGTTTCTCCTGCTTGCGCTGGGTGCGGTCGCCGCCCTCGCCTCGAGCGGTGCGAACGCGACCCGGCCAGCGGTCCCGGACATCGTCGATGTCGAGGCCAGGCCCTTCTCGGCCGTCGTCAAGTGGCGCGTCACCGACCCCGGCCGCATCGTTCTCGAGGTCGGGACGGACGACCGCTACGGAATCTGGTCTCCGACGACGGTCGCGCAGACTGCTCTGACGGCCCGCACGACCCTCACGGGCCTCGAGCCGGCGACGACGTACCGCTTCCGGGTCGTCGTCCGTTGGAGAAACGGAGTCCGGGCCGAAGCGCGCGGCTCCTTCAGGACCGACCCGTGGCCCTCCTCGACAGCCGCCGTCGCGACACCGACGCCCTCCACGAGCTCATCGTCCGGGTCCGGTTCCCCGTTCGTGCTTCCGCCGGCGGTCCCGCCCGGTGTCACGCCCGGTACGCCGTCTCCCTCGGGACCGCTTCCTCCAGGCACGCCGAAGGTGGAGAGCTCGGCCCCTCTCCTCGTGAACGGGAATGCGATCTTCCCGCGCATGGTCTGGCGCCAGTGCCCGACCTATTACCCGACGAGCATCGCGGCGGGAATCAACCTCTTCCTCGGCGTGAGCTGCGCCGGTCCGGAGGAGCAGCTCGACAGACTCGCGGGCCGCGCGATCTCGACGGTCGACGCCGAGACACCGGGAGTCTCGGGGCCCGGCGTCGTCGGCTGGCATCTCCCGGACGAGGCTGACGTCTCGGTCGGAATCCCCGAGAACCTCCCGCGACCGAAGGCGAGTGGGAGGGTCACGTTCCTCACGCTGACCGACCACTTCTCGGCCAATACGGCGCCACCTCCGAACGGCAAGGAGATCTACCCGGAGTTCTTCGAACGAGCCGATGTCATCGGCTTCGACACCTATCCCGTCGAGGTCCGCTGCTCGATCGAGCAGATCGACAACGTCTACTGGATGCAGCGCGAGCTGATCTCGCTCACGGGCGGCAAGCCGACGTTCCAGTGGATCGAGGCAGGACCGATGGAGCACTGTCGAAACAACGAGGACCCGACGCCGGCTGTCGTCAGAGCGGAGACCTGGCTCGCGATCGCCGGAGGCGCACGCGGGATCGGTTACTTCCCCGACTGGTGGGCTGAGGACATCCGCAACGAGGTGCGCCTCGTGAACCGCGAGATCCTGGCGCTCGCACCGGCGCTGCTCGCCCCCGTGGCGAAGGCCAACTGGTCGACCGAGAGCCCGGTTCGCGTCGGCGCCCGCCGGTACAACGGCGCGACGTACGTCATTGCGGTGAACACCTCGACTGCTCCGGCGAACGCGTCGTTCACCGTCCCGGGGCTCGGCGGCCGCAAGCTCAGGGTCTTCCGCGATGGAAGGATCGTGACCCCGCTCGGCGACCTCGTCGTCGACAAGCTCCCCGGCCTCGGCGTCGCGGTCTATGTCGTCTCGCCGCCGGGCTGGTAGCGCCACCGTTCGCTACCGTCGAGGAGTGAGCAGACGCCTCTTCGCGTGCGCGATCGTCCTGCTGATCGCGGTGCTGGCGGCCGCGGCCGGAGCCGGAACCCCCCGCGTCACACTTCCACGTGACCACGCCGGCCATCCGGCAGCAGGAATCGAGTGGTGGTACGTCACCGGAGACGTACGCGGCACGGACGGAGCGCGCTACTCGGTCTTCTTCACGCTCTTCTCTCGGCAAGGCTTCGTCATTCCCGTTGCCCAGGTCATGAATCTCGAGACAGGCGCTCTCGTTGGAAAGACGGAAGCGGTTGCGAAACGCACGCCCGGAGTCTCGAAGCTCGACGTGCGCGCGCCTAGCCACCGACTCCTCTACCTTCCACAGTTGGACATCTGGCGTTTCTTCGCGTCGAAAGCGGGCTTCGCGCTCGACTTGACGATCACTCCGACCAAGCCCTACGTCCTCCATGACGGCGGTAGCGGAGTCATCGAGCAGTCCGTAGCCGGGACGAGTGCGTACTACTCCGCGACCCGCACGAAGGCGAGCGGGGTGATCACGGCAGCCGGGACACGAATCGGCTTCACCGGCGAGGCCTGGCTCGACCACCAGTGGGGGAACTTCGCCAACGACCCGCGCGCGCTGAACTGGGACTGGTTCTCCTGCCGGTTCGCGGACCGCACCGAGCTCATGCTCTACCGCTTCCGGGATCGCGACGGAACGCCGCTCGTGCGCTATCGGTCGGGGACGCTGGTCGGACGTGACGGTCGAGGGACACTCGTCCGCGACTTCACCGTGACGCCCGGCAAACGCGTTCTCAAGGATGCAGGCCATCGCTGGCCGCTCGACTGGGAGCTCCATATCCCCTCCCGCCGACTGACCCTCTCTCTCCGCTCACTCGCCGACGACCAGCTCGTGCGCGGGCAGCTTCTGCCGACGTTCTGGGAAGGCGCCGCCGAGGCCACTGGCTCCAAACGAGGCGTCTGCTTCGTCGAGCAGAGCTACGCGTAGTCTCCGGATGGGCGGTGCAGGACTCGAACCTGCGGCCACCTGCGTGTAAAGCAGGCGCTCTACCAGCTGAGCTAACCGCCCGGACAGCAGAAAGAATCACACAAACACGCCTCGCGCTTCCGCCGCCATGCCACGAGATCCGGTCGAGGCCAGAGGCCGGCTCTGCCGGCCGAGAGGCGCGTTGCGGCATAGCGGTGAAGAGCCGCGAAGGAGGGAGTTCGTGGGGGAACCCATGGTTCCCCCACGGGAAGATGCACCTCCTGAGACAGCTTTCCAACCCTCCGGACGATCTCGAGGGATTGTGTCTACCGGAACGGCGCTAGGGCACCGGGATTCCGAGCTGCTTGCAGATTGCTCGGACGAGCCCCGGGCCGACTTCCGTGTGCCGAGGCACGGCTGTCGTGCGTGTGCCGTCTTCGCTCCGCCACTTCGTGTGTCGGCCACCCTCGGCGACCTTGCTCGAGCCATGTGCGGTCAGATGTCGCTCGAGATCACGCAGCTTCACGCCGAAAGCTGAACGTGTAGTTCGAGGCTCTCGTCGGCGTTGCCTTCATCGTCGTCGGGCGAGAGCATCAGCCGGAGAGCGTCCACGACGTTGTCGCGTGCCTCGCTGCGTGTCCTCCCCTGGCTGACCGCGCCTGGCACCTCGACGACGCGAGCGACAATCCAGCCGTCCTCGTCAGGCTCGTCGTACGTGATGGTCATGCGCAACTTGTCGCTCATGGTCACACGATAGCGAGGGACGGCACATCCACCAGCAACACACAGTTGTCAGGCTTCGCCGCCGTTGACGGGCCGGCACCGAGCCCGAGCACTGCTCTGCGGCCGTGCATCCAGCCGCTCGGCGAACCCGCTCGATCGGATACGCGTAGCCCCGTGGTTGTTCAACGTCCGCCGGAGATGGTGGTTGAGCGCGCGAGTGTCGGCGTGGACGAGACCGCCTGCGTAAGCGATCTCGAACCGGCAGTGCGTAGCGATGTCGTTCATGAAGCCGAGGGTGCGACGGCTTGCTGTCCTGGCGAGGCAAACCCCGTCGGGGTCGAGGCG
>Ga0209640_10000960_pt1 | contig 23631 bp, 21 predicted proteins | sample RifCSP10_1_FD_184018 | JGI IMG/M metagenome (GOLD analysis project Ga0209640, IMG submission 184018) | Soil microbial communities from Rifle, Colorado - Rifle CSP2_sed 10_1 (SPAdes) (version 2) | ecosystem: Environmental > Terrestrial > Deep subsurface > Rock core/Sediment | place: Rifle... | reverse complement strand
ACATGAACGAATTCCGAATCGATCAGGACTTGTTCCGGTCGATTCCCGCCGATCTGATGCTGCGCTACGGTTTCGTTCCACATCGCCGTGAAGGCAGGGCGCTCGTCATCGTGGTCTCGGACCCAACCGACCTGCCCATGATCGATGAATTGGGCGTCATCCTCCGAACGCGGATTCGCGTCACGGTGGGCGCCCCGTCGGCTATCCAGGCGATCCTGAAGAAGAGTGAGAGTTCGCAACGCGTGCTGGAGGATGCCAGCGAGGGGTTCGACCTGCAGGTCCTGAAAGAGGACGAGACTGGCGACGACAGCCTGACGGTCGAACGGTTGACGAGTGACATCAGTCCGATCATCAAGCTCGTCGACTCCACGATCTACACGGCCATTCAGCGCCGGGCGAGCGACATCCACATCGAAACCGGCGACGATGCGGTGCATGTGAAATACCGGATCGACGGCGTGCTGCAGCCCGCGATGCGTCCGATCGGGCGGCAGTTTCACAGCTCCATCATCTCGCGCGTAAAGGTCATGGCGGAACTCGACATCGCCGAGAAGCGCGTGCCCCAGGACGGGCGCTTCAAGGTACGGATGCCGGGGAAGACGATCGACTTCCGCGTGTCGATCATGCCCAGCGTGCACGGTGAGGACGCGGTCATCCGTATCCTCGACAAGGAGTCGATCAGCGAGCAGTTCACGGAGTTGACGCTCGACATCCTCGGATTCCCGGAGCAGGAACTGCGGCGGTTCCGGAAGTACATCCACGAACCGTACGGCATGGTGCTCGTGACGGGTCCGACCGGCTCCGGGAAGACCACGACGCTCTATGCCGCGTTGTCCGAGATCTGGTCGGTCGAGGACAAGATCGTGACGATCGAAGACCCAGTCGAGTACCAGCTCAAGGGCATCACCCAGATCCCCATCAACGAGAAGAAGGGCCTGACGTTCGCTCGGGGCCTACGGTCCATCCTGAGGCACGATCCCGACAAGATCATGGTCGGCGAGATCCGCGATCCGGAGACGGCGCAAATCGCGATTCAGTCGGCCCTCACAGGCCATCTGGTCTTCACGACCGTGCACGCCAACAACGTCGTGGACGTGCTTGGTCGCTTTCTCAACATGGGAGTGGAGCCGTATCAGTTCGTGTCCGCCTTGAACTGCGTGATGGCGCAACGGCTGGTCCGGCTGATCTGTGCCCACTGCAAGCGTCCGGTGCGCATCGATCGTTCCGTGCTCGTCGAGTCGGGCCTCGCGCCCGACCTCGCCGAGAAGCATCAGTTCTACGAAGGCGCGGGGTGTGTCGAGTGTGGCGGAACCGGGTTCAAGGGACGGACCGCGATCTGCGAGCTGCTCGACCTTTCGGATCGGATTCGCGAGATGATCCTCGATCGACGCCCCTCGTCCGAGGTGAAGAAGGCCGCTCACGAAGAGGGCATGCGGTTCCTCAGGGAATCGGCCGTCGAGAAAGTCTTCTCGGGCTTGACGACGCTTCGCGAGGTCAACAAGGTGACCTTCGTCGAATGAGTGTTTTCACCTCGTGGCTCGCCAGTCCGCCACTCGACGCCGCGATCGAGATCTCACCAACAGCCGTGTCGATTGCGGTGGTGAGCGGCCGTGGGACGAGTGCCCTCGTTCAGGGGTATGCCGTGGAGCCACTTCCGCCGGGCGCTGTCGTGCCATCGCTGACGGCGCCGAACGTGGTCGATCGGACCGTCGTCGTCAAGGCGCTCAGTGCAGCCTGCGACCGCGCGGGCGTGAGGCCGACCCGCGTCGCACTGGTGATACCGGACGTTGCCGCCAAAGTTTCGCTCATCCGGTTCGAACAGATCCCTGCGCGGCGAGAGGACCTCGCGCAGTTGATCCGCTGGCAGATCAAGAAATCGACACCGTTCCCCGTTGAGGAAGCCTGCCTCGCGTACTCGCCAGGCGCCGGCACGGCAGAGGGCGCAGAGTTCACGGTCGTCGTGGCACGCCGCGACATCATTCGGGCGTACGAAGGCGTCTGCGAGGACGTCGGAATTGCTGCCGGGCTCGTGGATACGGCGACCTTTGCTGTGGTCAACCTGTTTCTAAGCGCCGGCGTCGGGGCCACCGGCGACTGGCTCGTGGTTCATATCCGCCCGGAGTACACCTCGATCGTCATTCTTCGAGGGGAGGACGTCATCTTCTTCCGCAACCGGCCCGAGGGTGAAGAAGAGGCCCTCGAAGATGTCGTGCATCAAACCGCGATGTACTACCAGGATCGCCTGGCCGGCCGTGGATTCAGTCGCGTGTTCCTGGGTGGGATTGGACGGGTTCCCGGGACGGTCGATCTGGCCCGGCGGAACCTCGAGGCGCGTCTGGGTACGCTCGTCGAACCGATCGACCCGACCCGCGGAGCGACGTTGTCGGATCGTATCTACGCGACACCTGACCTCATGGCCACGTTGTCGCCACTCGTTGGGATGTTGCTGCGAACCAGGCGGGAGGCCGTGGCAGTCTGATGCTGCACACCAATCTCTCGACGCGCCCGTTTTACAACGTCCGTGCCGTCCAGGTGACGCTAGTTGCCCTGGCAGTTCTGGTCGTCTTGATGACGCTCGTCAATCTCTATCAGTTTGTGCGTCTGACGGGCAGCGAGCGGGCGCTGGGCGCGCGCGCCACCGAATCGGAGGCCGAAGCCGGACGCCTACGGGGCGAGGCGAGTCGCGTTCGTGGGCAGATCAATCCGAGAGAGCTGAACAAGGTGGCGGCGGAGGCCCAGGAAGCCAACGCCGTCATCGACTTGAGGGCGTTTTCGTGGACGGACCTGTTCGCCCATCTCGAGGCCACGATGCCCGAGGGCGTTCGGCTGACCAGTCTTCAACCGCGCGTGGAAGAGGATGGCCGATTCGTGGTGCAGGCCCGTGTTCAAGCTCGGGGCGTGCTGGATATCGAGGCGTTCTTGGAGGCGCTGGAGAAGACGACTGCCTTTCACGATGTGCTCGCGTCCGAGGAGCAGGTGAACGACGAAGGCCTGATCGACGCGACCGTGCAGGGCGTGTACACGCCAGCGACGGCCGCGGCGGCGCCGCCCGCGGGGGCCGATGGGGCCGGGGCCAAGGGACGCGCCGGTGAGTGACACATTGCACGGCGCGACGTTCTTCTGGCGAGTGGTCGGCGAGCACAGGCGCGGCGTCTACGCGTTGCTGGCTGGGCTCATCGTCAACGTCGTGGTGTTTGCGTTTCTGGTGTACCCCCTGCAGAGGGACGTGGCCAACGTGGAACAGCGCACGCGTTCAGCCGAGGCGGCGCTGGCTGCGGCACAGGCGGAACACGCGAGCGCCAGCGGCACGTTAAGTGGCAAGGATCGCGCGGTCAAGGCGCTGGACACGTTCGATTCGCAGGTGCTTGCGGCCGACCTCTCCGGGGCTCGACGGCTGACCTACGCGCGACTGGCGCGGCTGGCGGAACGGTCGAAGCTGGAGTACGAGCGCGGCAAATACGATCCGGTCGTCGAACGGGGCAGCCGCTTCAGCCGGTTCAACGTGAGCATGGACCTGACCGGCAGTTACGGCGACATCCGTTCGTTCATTCATGAAGTCGAGACGGCGCCTGAGTTCGTGGTGATCGACAGCTTGTCGCTCGCGGGTGTCGAGGGCGATGACGCGCTGCAGCTGACGGTGGAATTGTCAGCGTACTTTCGGAGCCGGGCACCGTGAGCACCACCATGCAGCGCCGGATCTGGCTCCTCGGCGCCGTGCTCGTCATTGCGCTGATTGTCGTCGTGGGACGTCGGCCTGCGAGCACCGGTGCCAACGGCGGAGTCGGCGCGGGCGAGAGCGGGGCGGCGCAGGGGAGTCGCCGCGGAGAGGCCGTGGGAGACATTCGGCTCGACCTGCTGGAGCACCGTTCAGCTGGGCGACCAGCGCCGACTCGGGACCTGTTTCGATTTCGGGCGCGTCGCGATCCCTCGCAGACGGCGGCGCCCAGTCGGCCGGCGCCAGTCCGACCGCCGCCCCCTAGCGCGCCGCCGGGCCCACCGCCGCCGCCACCCATCCCGCTTCGCTTTATTGGCTTCGTGGAGCAGGCTGGGGAGGCCTCGCGCGTCGCGGTGCTCAGCGACGGCCGGGGCAACGTTTTCAACGGGCGGGAGGGCGATATCATCGAGGGGCGGTATCGCGTGTTGCGAGTTGGTGTTGACTCAGCCGACCTGATCTACGTGGACGGACGAGGGCGGCAGACGATTCGGTTGTCAGGACAATGAGATATTCACACCTCAGTATTGCCGCCATCGTGATCGGTGCCATGCTCGCCACCGGCTGCGCCGCGGGTCGTGCCTTCGGCCGAGGTGAGGACGCGGCTCGTGGAGGGGATTGGGACGGCGCCGTCGAGCACTACCGCCAGGCGGTCCAGGCCGAGCCGACCAATCCTGAGTACCGGATCGCACTCGAGCGGGCGATGATCAACGCCTCGCAGGGTCACCTTGACCGGGCTCAGGTCGCCGAGGCCAGAGGCCAACTTGACGAAGCGCTGCGTGCCTACCGCCGCGCCAGTGAGTTCGACCCGCCAAACCGGCGGATCGCGTCGAAGGTGTCGGAGCTCGAGCGCACGATCCGCGATCAACTCGAGACCTCGCGTCCGCGTCCTTCGGCGCAGCAGATCCGCGAGGCTGCGCGTGCTGCGGCGCCGCCTCCGCTGTTCAACTTCAACACGGTCGTGCAACCGATCCGGTTCCAGCAAGCGAGCGTGCGGGACATCCTCAACGCCATCGGCGAGGGGACCGGCATCAACGTGACCTACGACAGCACGTTCCAGGACCGCGTGTACTCGGTGAGCATGGAGGGCGTGACGCTCGAGGAGGCTCTCAACCAGATCGTGTCGGCCAATCAGCTGTTCTACAAAGTGATGAACCCGAAAACGATCATGGTCATCCCGGACACCCAGCAGAAGCGCGCACAATACGAGGAGCAGGTCCTCCAGAACTTTCCGATCTCCTACGACGATCCCACGGCGATAGCCCAGACGATCAACCAGGTGGTTAGAACGGCTGGGCAACAGCTGGCCCCTGTGGTGACGGCGAACAAGACGTCGAACACGATCACCGTTCGGGCGACGGCGGCGATGATGGCCATCATCGCGCGGATGATCAGCACGCTCGACAAGCCCAAAGCCGAGGTCGTGGCCGACGTGCAGATTCTCGAGGTCAACCGCAGTCGCACTCGGCAATTCGGCTTGGACCTTGGGGCGTATTCACTCAACGCTGTGTTCTCGCCAGAGACGGATCCCCGTGGAGGCGCGACCGGAGACGATACCACCACCGCGTCGCGCCTGTTCAACGCCAACACGGTCTCGCGCGGGATCAGTACGAACGACTTCTATCTGGCCGTCCCAGCGGCCGTCATCCGGTTCCTGGAGAGCGATTCGGAGACGAAGGTGCTCGCCAAGTCACAACTGCGTGGCGCGGAAGGAGCCGAGCTCAAGCTCAATCTGGGTGAGGACATTCCGGTACCCTCGACGACCTTCACGCCGTTGGCGCAAGGTGGCGCGAACTTCAACCCGCTGACGTCATTCACCTACAGGCCCGTGGGCGTGACAGTGGAGATGACACCTCGCGTGAGTATCGAGGGAGACGTTCGCCTCGACCTCGTGGTCGAGAGCAGCACTCTCGGCGCCGGCATCACCATTGCCGGACAGGAGCTTCCGTCGTTTGGCACGAGACGGGTCGAGACACAACTACGTTTACGCGAAGGCGAAGCGACCCTCTTAGCCGGACTCCTGCAAGAGAACCAGCGGCGGATGCTGACCGGTTTCCCGTGGCTGTTGAACCTGCCTGTGATCAAGCAGCTGTTTTCAAGCAATGACCAGAGCGTTCAGCAGACTGACATCGTGATGCTGCTGACGCCGCGCATCGTCCGGACCCAGGAGTACACACCCCAGGACCTCGCCCCGATCTTCATCGGCACGCAGTCGAATCTGGGTTTGAGCGGCCCGCCAGCGCTTATTGGCGAACCGGCGGCTGCCGCACCAGCTGCGGCACTCGGGGGAGGGGTGGCGCCGACACCGCAGACCGTGCCGGCTCCCAGTGTCCCGGCTGCTCAACCGGCGCCGCCGAGCCAGGGGCGCGTCGACGTGGCGCCACCCGGGAGTTCGCAGATCCCTGGGCCGGCGGCAGCATCGGCTGGCCAGGTGTTGATGTCGGTGCCGGCGCCAGAGTTCCGACTTGGCGGCGGTCCCTACCTCGTCCCGGTGTCGGTCAGCGAGGCGTCGCAGCTTTCAGGGGTCACACTAACCGTGACGTACAACCCGACGGTGCTTCGACTGACGAACGTGCAGGAAGGTAGTTTCATGCGGGCCGGCAATATCGCAGCATCGTTCAGTCAGCAGCCAGATCCGGCGGCCGGGCGGGTGGATATTGCGATCGTGCGCAGCGGTGACCTGACGGGGGTCGCCGGAACCGGCCTGCTGGCGGGTCTGATGTTCGACGCCATCGGTTCGGGTCCCGCGAACCTCACGGTCACCGGTTCAGCGACCGGTCCGAGCGGAAGCGCGGTCAACCTTCGGTTTGCCCCGGTCGTGGCGGTGAGGGTGCCGTGACCGCGACCGAACGCGGCTTCACGTTCATCGAGTTGGTGATCGTGACGACCATCCTGTTGATCCTCGCCTCCACGGTGATGCCGTTGGCACAGGTAACCGCGCAGCGGCAACGCGAGGCCGAGCTGCGTCGGGCATTGCGCGAGATGCGCACTGCGCTCGACCGGTTCAAGGACGCCGTCGATCTCGGGCTTATTCCGCAGACGGAGCTCGAGCCGGCAAACGAAGGTTACCCTCCGGACCTGGAGACGCTTGTCGAAGGCGTGTCGGCTGCCAATGACGCGTCGGGTCGCAAGCTGAAGTTTCTCCGGCGAATTCCGATCGACCCGATGACGCAGACATCCGAGTGGGGGCTCCGGTCGTATCAGGACGATCCGGACGCAACGTCGTGGGGTCGGCAGAACGTCTTCGACGTCTTCACGACCAGCGAAGGAATCGCCCTTGACGGAACCAATTACCGGGATTGGTAGCGATGGGATCGAAGGTGCGAAGGTACGAGGGTGCGAAGGTGCGAGGGTGCCCGGAGGGCTTCACGCTCATCGAGCTGCTCATCGTGATGGCCATCGCCGTCCTGCTCGCTGGCATCGGTTTGAGCCTCTACGGCACGAGCGTAACGCGCGCGAAGGAAGCCGCACTCAAGCAGGATCTCTTCCAGATGCGGAAGGCGATCGATGAGTATTACGCTGACAAAGGCAAGTATCCGGCGGCGCTCGACGCCCTGGTGAGCGAAAAATACTTGAGGGCTATTGCTGTGGATCCGTTCACCGGTTCCTCTGAGACGTGGCAGCAGATTCCGTCTGATCTCGACCCAGGCAACCCTTCTGCGGAGCCGGGGATCTCTGACGTGAAGAGCGGCTCCGATCAGAACGGGCTTGATGGCACTCCGTACGCGGAATGGGAATGAACATGTTGAGTCGCATGTACGCACTGCTGGTAGCCTCCACCCTGCTGGTCGTGGGCTGTGACAAGGTGCCGCTGCTGGCGCCGACCAATTCGACCGTGACCTTGACAGCCGCGACCACGGTGCTGCCGACTGGGGGGAGCACTGACGTAACGGCGTTTGTGGCCGAGTCGAGCGGAACGCCCGTTCAGAACGGCACGAGGGTTCGCTTTACGACCAATCTGGGCCGGATGGAACCCGTCGAGGTGGAGACCCTCAACGGATACGCCGGGGCGGTCTTTCTGGCTGGTGACGTGTCGGGCTTGGCCGACGTGCGCGCGATGTCGGGAAGCGCTGGTGGTACGACTGGTGAGGCGGCCGGATCTACGGCCAGTAACCTCGTACAGATCGCGGTTGGGGCTGCTGCTGTCGAAAGCGTGCTGCTCGCCGCGAATCCCAGTTTCATCCCTTCAAGAGGTGGAACCGTCGATCTTCTGGCCACGGTGGTCGGCGCGGGTGGCCGTTCGCTGAAGGGCGTCGGGGTGACGTTCAGGTCAACCGAAGGACAACTGGCGAGCACGACAGCCGTGAGCGACGCCAGCGGACAGGCCCGGACATCGCTCACCACTGAGCGCGCCGCAACGGTCGCGGCGAGCGCCGGCACGAAGACGAGCAACGAAATCCTGATCGCGCGCCGCGATCCGCCCGCGAATGTCACAGCCACGCTGACTGCTGTGGCCGACCTGGCGGTGCTGGGCGTGGGCCAGCGGTGGTCCTTCACGGCCAACGTGACGGGGACGAATCCGGACACCCAAGCCAAGAGCTACGAGTGGAGCTTCGGTGATGGCACCATCGTGACCACAAACGGTAATGCGATCGCCCACGTGTACACCTCTGGACCGAACAGCGCCAAGATTGTGAGCGTCACAATCTCGCTCACCAACGGCGAATCGATCGTGGCGACGACGGAAATCCTGCTCGGGACGTTCTGATGGGGTGCAGCCGGGCTGACGCGGGTGAGCGCGGCTATGCCATGGTCGCGCTGCTCGTCGCGATGAGCGTGATGGCCGTGGCGCTCAGCACCGCGTTGCCGATCTTTCAGACCGTGGCTCGTCGCGAACGCGAGGCCGAACTCGTGTTTCGCGGAGAGCAGTACGCGCGTGCCATCGGGATGTTTCAGCGGAAGTACGCCAACGCGCTTCCGCCGGATGTCGACGTCCTAGTCAACGAACGATTCCTCCGAAAGAAATACCTGGACCCAATCGCCGGAGGTGAGTTCCGGCTTCTCGGCCCCGGCAGCCCTGAACTGGCGGCAGCGATCGGCGCGCCCCCAGAGCAGGCCCAACAGCAGGGTCGAGGCCGCGGCGCTCGGCCAACCGGGCGTGCGTCATCGGGCCGCGCGGCGTCTCAGACTTTGGTTCGCGAGTTCGAGACGCGACTGAGCCTGAGCCAGCGTGCGAGGGAGACCGCCGCTGGGCAGGCTCCGGGCGGAATTCTCGCCGTGGCGAGCAGAAGCACACAGTCCTCGATGAAGCTCTACAACGGCAAGGGGAAGTACAACGAATGGGTCTTCACGGCCCTGCAGGCCAGCACTGCCGCCGGAGCGCCGGCCGGATCTGGTGCACCGACCCCGGGAGTCCGTGGTGGAGCAGCGCCTGGCGCTGGTCCCCGCGGCCGGGGCTTTCCGCGCGGTCGAGGCCTCTGACGTCTAGGGGAGTTCAGCCATCACGGCGTCGTGGAAGGCCGGCCGGACGGCCTTGATCGCGTCGTTGGTTGCAGCCGGGTGCACTCTGTTGGTGAGCAACACAACATAGACTTCGCGCTCCGGATCAACCCAGAGCGACGTGCCCGTGTAGCCCGTGTGTCCGAACGCCCGGCGCGAGAGCGCGGTACCACACGAGGAAGTCGGCAGCATCGTGTCCCATCCGAGCGCGCGCGAACTGTCCGGCACGTCGGAGCGACGTGTCACGAACGTCAAGACTGTTTCTCTCTGGAAGGCGCCCCCGTGACCCGCGAGTGCCTGGAGCAGGTGACGCGCACAGCCGCCAACTGAGGCGGCGGTGCCGAAGAGCCCCGCATGGCCGGCCGCACCTCCAAGTGCCCAGGCGTTGTTGTCGTCAACCTCTCCCACGAGAAGCCGGCCCCGCCACTCGTCGTGCCTCGCAGGGGCCGTTCTCGATCGCCAGCTCGCGGGCGGCTGGAATTGCAGGTCTCCGAGCCCCTCTCGTTTCATCAGTGACTCGAACTGGACTGGCAACGGCGCTGTGTTCTCGAGAATGAACCCGAGAAGCATGAACCCGAGGTCGCTATAGACCGATGTCGAGCGCGGCGGATATTCACGACGGACCGCGCAGATAGCTTCCTCGAATCCAGCCCGGCTGGAGTGGTCCCGGTACAGGGGCGCGTACGCAGGGAGGCCGCTGCAGTGAGCCAACAGATCCCGAATCGCCACGACTGCATCGGCATGGTCACGCCAGCCCGGGATGTGCGCCGAGACAGGATCGTCGAGGTGAATGAATCCCCTCTCGACCATTTGCATGAGGAGGGGCGTCGTGGCGAGCACCTTGGTCAGCGACGCGAGGTCGAAGACGGTGTCTTCCTGAGTGGAGGGCGCAGACGGATCGAGAGAGAGGCGGCCAAACGGTTGGCGCCACAGTGAATGAAGTGGCGTGCCGACCTCAGCCACGGCGGCAGGAAACACACCGTCTCCAGCCGCACGCTCGAGGACTCGACGAGCAGCGGTGAACGTCGGCGACATCGCGCCGCTACCGGGCCCCGGAGGGGGTGATGTCCTGCCTGATTGAAAGGCGGGCTGGACGGAACGGGGCGCTGCCGTCTGCGGAGAACAGCACGCTGTCGGCCGACCGGTGCCCGATGCGCTCTGCGAGGTGACCGTCGAGCCACGTCCGTAAGGTCTGGAAGTGGGTGTCGAGCGCGCGGTCAGGATCCGCTGCGGCTCCAACCGCCACTGGCACCGGAGAATCGAGGGCATCCAGCGCAGCGCGCAGACGTTTGAGGAGATTGGTAAGGCTGGCCTCCCTGAACTTGCGCCACTCGTCGGGGAACTGCTCCGCATATCCGAACGGGTCGATGGCCTCCACCTCGTCCAGTCGGATGCGATCGGCTGGCGACAACTGCGGGCGGATGCTGGCGCGAAACAACTCCATCGCGTGCCGACTGTAGTCGAAGTCAGCGCCAGGGAAGCTGATGGCGTCCAGGTACACACCGTCCGTCGAGTGGCGTCGCACGGCTTCGATCACGGCGCCGACCAGGTAGGATGCCGCGCCTGGGGCAAGCGGCGAGATGTAGAGGCCACTCACGCGATCCGCGTTGGCGCGAGTCCATCGCGCGAGTCGACCAAGATACGCGGGACTCCGCGCATCAAGCTTGAGGAGTTCCGGCGCCAACTCACGCGGCACCATCAGCCACTCGGGGTGCTGGTAGATCACGTGTTCGCGGGCCGGGGGAAGCTCCCCAACCCCGGCGGCAACGCTGACACCGATCGCGAGATACACTCGGAGGCCAGCCTCCCTGGCATGCCGAACCATCTCCCCTTCGCCCTCGAACAGCGCGGAGCGGTCTCTGGCGCCAAGCGTGACGGGCACGAGCACGGTGTCGAATCCATCCGCGCGGGCTGACAGGACTGTCCGGCGAATGGCGGGCGGCGAAGTCACCGCCGCGGGCGCTACCCAGAGCGCGCCGATCGGGAAGTCCTGTCCTGCCGGAGTTGCCGCAAGCCCTCCCACACTCATGAGAGCCGCGCAGAGAAATCGGAAGGGGAATCCCTGGGGTCGACAATGGCCGTTGGAGCGACCGCGGTAAGCCATCGAAAAGGTGAAATGTAGCACACTTGCGCTACAGCTTCGTCGGGGGCTTGGCCGGTCGAGTCGGGCTGGAGCCCTTGGCCACTGCGGCGCCTTCGGCGTGTCCTTGTAGCAATCCGCGCAGACGGGGCTCGATGTCTTCACCGAGCGCTTGCCGCATCGAATCGTGTGCTTTCCTCAGGCGGGACAATGCCCTCGTGTAGGAGAGGCCGGTCTTCTGCATCACGATCGCCGCCTTGACGTTCCAGTGCGCGACCTTCAACAGTCTGTCCGCATCGTCGTATTCGAGCCCGGTGACGATGTTGACGATGCGGCGGGCGCGGTCCTTGAGCTTCTCGGAACCGGTCTGGACGTCGACCATCAGGTTGCCGTAGGTCTTGCCCATGCGAATCATCGCGCCCGTCGTCAACATGTTGAGCACGAGCTTGGTGGCTGTTCCTGCCTTCAGCCGCGTCGAACCGGCAATGACCTCGGCGCCCACGCCAGGGGCGATGGTCAGATCGACAAACGTCTGCAATTCTGTTTCCGGGTCGCAGGTGACGAAGATGGCTCGTGCTCCACACTTGCGGGCGCTGGTGAGCGCGCCCCGAACGAACTGTGTCATCCCGCTCGCCGAAACGCCAATGACGACATCCATCTTCGTGGGGCTGAGGCGCGCAATGGCGCGCGCGCCTTCCTCGTAATGGTCCTCGGCACCCTCTTTGGACGTGAAGAAGGCATCGCGTCCTCCAGCCATGATGGCTTGGATGTGGGCTGGGTCAGTGCCAAAGGTTGTCGGCATCTCTGCCGACTCCAAAATGCCGAGCCGGCCGCTGGTGCCGGCACCCACGAATACGATACGGCCCCCCTTGCGAAGTCCTGCGGCGAGCATTTCGATGCCAACGGCGATGCGCTCGCGCTCGCGCCGCACGGCGTCGAGCATCTTGCGATCCTCGCCGAGCATCAAGTCCACGATGTCATCGGCGGCGAGTTTGTCGATGCCGAGACTGACGGCGTTGATGGCCTCGGTCGGCAAGGACTGCCACTTGGAACGCGACGTCATACGGCTACAATTCTAGTGGAGTGTCGGAAGAAGGTGTAGAAGTGCGGAAATCTGTTCCCCTTGACGAGGACTGCGTGTGTCGAGCACTGTGCCCGCGCTGGACGCTTATCTGACCCACCTTACCGTTGAGCGCCGGCTGGCGGCGAACTCGATTGAAGGCTATGCGAGGGACCTCAACGCACTGACGGATTTTGCGGTCGTGCAGAGGCTGACGATCGACGGGCTCACGAGGCACCATCTCGAAGCGCTGGTGCGGAAGCAGATGGCAGAAGGGCGGTCGCCCCGGTCGGTGGCGCGGGCGGTCGCCTGCTATCGAGGGTTCTACCGTTTCCTCGTAGTGGACGGCCGTCTGCGCGTGAACCCAGCGGAGGACCTGCACCCCCCTCGGGCGTGGAAAGTCCTGCCCCGGTATTTGTCCGTCGAGGAGGTCGATCGCCTCATTGCCCAGCCCGACGTCACGACGCCGCGCGGACTACGCGATCGAGCGGTCATCGAGTTGCTCTATGCCACCGGCATGCGTGTGTCGGAGCTCGTCACCCTCCGACCGGCGGACGTTCACCTGGACGGTTCCTACCTCACGTGCACGGGCAAGGGGGAGAAGCAGCGGATTGTGCCGATCGGGGATGAAGCGGCTGCCTGGTTGGAGCGGTATCTGCAGCAGTCGCGGGCGATTCTGCTCGGTCGGAGGAGGAGCCCACGTGTGTTCGTCAACGCGCGACGTGGTGGAGTCGGGCTCACGCGCGTCGGGTTCTGGAAGATTCTCAAAGGCTACGCCCGTCAAGCCGGTGTCACGACGGCGCTGAGTCCACACATGCTTCGCCACTCCTTTGCCACGCATCTGCTCGAGCGCGGCGCTGACCTTCGGGCGATCCAGATGATGCTCGGCCACGCCGATCTATCGACGACGCAGATCTACACACACGTGCTGGAGCAGCGGATGCGACACGTCTACGACCAGTTCCACCCGCGCGCATGAGGGCGCGTCGATGGTGGGCGGCTGCGATTCTGTGCGCCTGTGGCGTGTCCTGGTATTGGTTGTTGCCTCGAGCGCCGGTGGTGCTGCCCACCCGTGCTGTGCCGAACGGCCTGGTCAGGGGCGTGGTCCACGTGCACACGCGGAGGTCGGACGGAACAGGTACCGTCGACGACGTCGCAGCGGCCGCTGCGCGCGCCGGTTTGCAGTTTGTGATCTTCACCGACCACGGCGATGGGACGCGCCAGGGGGAGGCTCCTGCGTACCGCAGCGGCGTGTTGTGCATCGATGCCGTCGAGGTTAGCACGGAGGGCGGGCATGTGCTGGCGTTGGGGCTGCCGCAGATGCCGTACCCCCTGGGCGGTGAGGCGCGCGACGTGCTGGCTGATATCCATCGGATGGGCGCCATGGGGTTCGCCGCCCATCCGAGCTCGGACCGACACAGCCTTCGATGGAGCGAGTGGGGTACCGCGCTCGATGGCCTTGAGTGGCTCAACGCGGACAGCGAGTGGCGGGATGAGGACTGGCCGACGCTTGCGCGAGCACTCCTCACATATCCATTTCGGCGGACCGCAACGCTGGCCGGGCTTCTCGATAGGCCGGCAGAGACACTTCAGCGGTGGGACGATCTGACACGCCGACGCCAGGTTGTGGCGCTCGCGGCGGTCGATGCACACGCACGCCTGTCACTGACGGCAGGCGATCCCTATCGGGCCGGCCCTGCCGTTCACGTGCCGTCGTACGAGCAGATGTTTCGCGCGATGTCGGTGACGGTGTCACACGTCCAATTGAGCGGCGTCGGGCAGGAGGACGCACGCGCCGTGCTCGAGGCGATTCGCCGCGGCCACCTGTACTCCACGATCGATGGACTGGCCGGGCCAGCGGTCTTCAGGTTCTCGGCCATGAGCGGCGGGAATCGCGCGGAAGGAGGCGACCGGCTGGCGATCGCCGGTTCAAGTGTTGAGGTGGGCGTCGAAACGAACGCGCCCGCCGGCGCCAGGATCGTGCTCGTGAAGGACGGGGCAGAGATCACATCGTCCTCCGGGCCGATGCTCACATACGCGGCACCGGCAACCCCTGGCGTCTACCGCGCTGAAGTTCAGCTCGCGACCGCCCCGGGCGACCCGCCTGTGCCATGGGTTGTCTCGAATCCCATTTACGTGGGGATGGACGTCGTTGCCACGGAGCCGGACGCAGTGCCTCCGCAAAGCGTTGCGGTTGCCCCGGTGTATCAGGACGGGCCGGCCGTGGGCTGGCAGGTCGAGAGGAGTCCGCGCTCGCTGGTCGAGCTCGACGTTGTCCCCTCGGTAGGCGGCACACAGTTGTCGTTGCGCTATGGTCTCGGTGGAACAGTGTCCGAACGACCGTATGTCGCCCTGGTTGCCCCTGCCAGTCTGGCCCCGTCGGACTTCGACCGGCTGATCTTCACGATCCGAGCGCTGCGCCCGATGCGGTTGTCAGTGCAAGTGCGCGCCTCCGGTCAGGCACAGGACGTGCGCTGGAGGCGTTCCGTGTACCTCGACGACACGCCGCGGACGATTGCCGTGTTTCTCGACGACATGACACCGGTGGGTCAGGCGGCGGGCCGGCCGGTCCCGTCGGGGATTCACGACGTGCTGTTTGTCGTGGATACGGTGAACGCGGCACCAGGATCCAGCGGACAGATCTGGATCGACGATATCAAGTACGCCCGGTAGCGGGGAGAGCGGTGAGTACAGGCCCCCGGTTCAGGTTCTAACCGTGAAGAGCAGGTAAACCGCCCCCGCCCCGAACAGGAGGTTGGGAGCCCACGCGGCCAGCGCCGGCGTGATGAGCCCGCCGGATCCCATGGCGGCGAAGAACAAGATCGCGGTCCAGTAGACCACGGCGATCGCGATGCCCACTCCGATTCCAGTCATGGCGCCGCTACGCCCGACCGTGACGGCAAACGGCACCGCGATGAGCGTCATCACGACGGTCACGAAGGGAAACGACAGCTTCCGCCAGAGCGCCACACGTTGTCGCACCACGTCGAAGCCACTTCGCCCCAGCCGTTCGGTGTACTCGCGGAGCTGGGTGAAGTTCATGAACCTCGGGTCCGGTGGCTCGCTCGAGAAGAGCGACGGCGGCTCCAGCGTTCGCTCGGTGCGCGCGAACGGCGCGAAGCCCGCAGGCTCGCCCTGCGGGTCGAATTCCCGGGTCCACCCCTGCTCCAGCTGCCACCGGTCGTCATCGAGCAACGACACGTGATCGGCAAAGGTGCGCCGAGCGACGCGATGCATCTGCGCATCGAACTCATACACCGAGATCCCAATGAAGCGGCGCGAACGGGGATCGAAGTACTCGTAATGGTAGATCGTCCCGTCGCGCCCAACGACCCATCGCCTGTTGAGCACGTCGAGCATCTCTGGCGGAGCACCTCGCACCACGTCCCGCATGGCGTCCGCGCGCCGATTGGCCGGACCGAGCACGGTCTGCTCCATCCCGAATAGCAGGGAACCAGCGGCGACGGCGCCCAGGAGCATCGGCAAAGCCACACGATAGAGGCTGATCCCACACGCCTTCATCACGACCAGTTCGCTGCTCTTGGTCAGGACGGCAATCGAGACCAGCGTGGCGAGTAGCACCGAGAGCGGGATGATGTAGTAGAAGAACTGAGGGGTCGCGTACACAAAGAAGGCGCCGAGCATTCGCCACGTCCCGTTTCCTTTGAAGACCTCATCCGCCAGATCGAGGAATGTGGACACGTAGAACACACCCGCAAGGGCCGTGACCGAGAGGCCGAGGACGCGCAGGTAGATGAGCGCCACGTAGCGATCGAGGATCCCAAACGGCAGCCAGGTGTGACCCAGCACCCACGTACGCGCGCCGAGGCGGGTGCGGAGCTTTCGAGGAAACGGCACGCGGAGGGGTCGGTCGCCAAGCCGGTCCCGCCGCAGGAAGAGCAGGAGACCGACGCCTCCGAGCACGATGTTGGGCATCCAGGCGCCCCACCACGGCGGGGCGAGATAGCCATCCACGAGCGACTGGCCAAACCAGAGCAGCACGTAGTACGCGAAGATGACGCCCAGTCCGAGGACGAAACTCCCGAGCCGGGTATCGCGGCGGTTCGTCGCCCCGAACACGAGTCCGAGCAGCCCGAAGACCAGGCATGCGGCCGGGATGGAGAAGCGCTTCTGGATCTCGAAGCGCTGGATGCGCGCGGAGCGACCGGCTGCTTCGTACTCAGCGACCCGGGCGCGCAGTTGTGGAACCGTCATCTCGCGGTCGCCAGGCGGGGGAGCCTGCCCGGGGAACATCGCCCCGGGATTGAGCGCGACGAGTTGGCGATCGAAGCGTTGCACACTGTATTCGGTCCCGTTGCCGCTGTGCCGCGCGCCGTCTTCGAGGAGGAGATCGACGGTCTTCTTTTCGCGGTCGACGATCACGCGCCCGCGCCGCGCCAGGTAGATCGCGGCGCCATCGGCAGGTCTACTGTCGGCGAGGAAGACGCCGTCCCAGCCGCCGGCCGGTGGCACCGCGCGCGCGTAGAGGACGATGTCCGGGAACTGGTCGAAAAACACGCGCGGCTTGACTTCGCCCTCAGCGCTCGCCGCGACCACATTGAACGTGATCTCGCGGAAGGTCTGGTTCCCGACCGGGATGAGCACCATGTACACATAGGCGGTCGTGGCGCAGCACACGAACGAGAGGAGGCCGACTGGACGAAAGAGCCTGGCGAGGCTGATGCCGCAGGCCTGGAGGGCCACGAACTCGCGATCAGCCGATAGGCGCCCAAAGGCGACCAGCAGACCGAGCAGGAGCGACATCGGAATGGTCAGCGCCAGCGAGTACGGAAGGAGCGCGACGATGAGCTGGGCGACGACGACCAGCGGGACGCCTTTCGAGACGTAGTCTTCGCCGTACCGGTTGAGTTCGGGGAGGACGAGGAGAAAGGTAAAGACGAGCAGGCCCAAGGCGAACGGCCAGAACACCTGGCGCAGGACGTACCGATCGAGGAGCCTCATGGGCACCGTCTACAGAGTCGCATAACACACGTTATGTTAACTAGAACCGGTCCAGCCGCCTCGCCCGGCCTCTACGCCTGGCGCTTGGACGCCTTCAGCTCCCGGATGATGTTCTCCAGTGCGTCGATGATCTCGCTCGAGTCCACCCGACTCTTCCGAAAGCTCAGGCGAAGGTCGAACGCCTTCGACGTCGGCTTGAAGGAGAACACGTACGACTTGGGTCGAGCGGCGCCGGGCTTGGCGGCCTGCTGTCTGGCCTCTTGTCGCGTCACCGCCCCATGCCCTGTCAGCTTCTCGACGAGGGCCATCATCTTCTTCGGGTCCGACTGTCTGACGATCTGAAGGAGCGTTGACTTCGCGGTAATGTCGGCCAGCCGACACAGGCTCCGGACCTCGCTGGGCATTGCCGTCAACGAGAGGGACTCGGTGATCGCTGTCCGTGACTTCCCCAGCTTCCGAGCCATGTCCTCGTGCGTGTAGCCAATCTTCTGCGCGAGCTGCTGCAGCGCCTCCGCTTCTTCAAAGGGGGTCAAGTCCTTCCGCTGCAGGTTCTCGACCAGCGCGAGCTCCATGACCTCCACATCGTCGACCTCGCGGATGACGACCGGCACCTCGCGAAGACCGACCTGGACGGCGGCGTGGTACCGCCGCTCGCCGGCGATAATCTGGTACCGCCCGGCTCTCTGGCGGACGACGAGCGGCTCGATAATCCCCTTCTCGGCCACCGACGCCATGAGCTCAGCGAGGTCACCCATGACCTGTCGTGGCTGCCCGGGGTTCGGGTCCAGACGGTCGATGGCGACCATGCGCCCCACAGGGTCTCCGGCCGACGTCGCCAGGGCCTCGACGTAATGTTCATCATGCCGCATGCGCAGCATGTCAGGCAGTCCGCGTTTCGACACGCTCGATGACCTCCTCGCACAGGCTGTAGTAATCCATGGCCCCGCTCGAATCCGGAGCGAAGGTGAAGATCGATTCCTTGTACGCCGGACTCTCCTCGAGCCGGACGCTCTTGCTGATGACGGTTCGGAAGACCTTCCCCCCAAACACCTTCTGGATCTGCTCCCGGATGTCTCTCGCCAGCGCCGTTCGTTTGTCGTGCATGGTAATCACCACGCCGAGGATCCGCAATCCGGGATTGGGACGCTGCCTCACCTTCTCGATCGTTTCAAGGAGGTCGTCCGTGCCCTCGAGGGCGAAATAGGACGACTGGATGGGAATCAGCAGGTGCGTCGCAGCAACGAGCGCGTTGACGGTGAGCAGGCCGAGCGCCGGGGGGCAATCAATGACAATGTGGGCGTACTCGCCTGCGAGCCGGTCGATCTTGTCTTTTAGCCGGAAGTGGGCGTCGAGCTCACCGACGAGTCGTGATTCCAGTTTGGCGAGTGCGATCCGGGCGGGGGCGACGGACAGGTTCTTGAGCGTCGTCGCCGGCTGGATGACCTGCGTCAGCTCGCAGCTCGAGTCGACGAAAACGTCGTAGGTGCTGCGCGTGATGGCCGCCGGATCGAGAAAGGAGATGGTGCTGTTGGCCTGGGGATCCAGATCGATCAGGAGGGTCTTTCGCCCGCGCATCGCGAGCGCTGCAGACAGGTTGACCGCGGTGGTGGTTTTGCCCACACCGCCCTTCTGATTGGCGATGGCCACGATCATCGTGGGGCCATCCAGCCTCGGGGAACGGAGACTTCACTCGAATCCGAGCGGTCCGGCCGCGAGGCGCAGGGGAACTGGTGGAGCGCGATGAGCAATCGTGACACGGGGCACAGTTCGTCGATCGAGTGCGCCCATTGTAGGAAGCGGTCCCGGGTGTGTCAACCGACCATGAATGTCGGCCGGCCGACATCTACATTTTGTATTTCCCGAGATCCTGGGGATCGAGGCTTTCCAGCCACTTCTGCAGGCGCTCGCTGTCTGCAGACTCCGAGGTGAAATCCGCCGTCTTCGCGCTGTCGATGACGGCCTCCTCGACAAGGATGGGTGACCGGGTGCGGAGCGCAAGCGCGATGGCATCGCTCGGCCGGGCATCGACCGCCACCCGCTCCCCTCGCACCGTGAGGTGAATAACCGCAAAGAAGGTGTTGTCCCTGAGGTCACTCACCACCACGCGGTCCACTTGCCCGTCCAGGTTGGTGATGACGTTCCGCAGCAGGTCATGCGTCATAGGCCGCGGCGTAGAGACATTCTCGATTTGCAGCGCGATGGCGTTGGCTTCCGGTACGCCAACCCAGATCGGCAGGAGCCGCTCACCCAGTTTGTCCTTCAGGATGACGATCGGTGACCCCGCAACGGGATCGACCATCAGGCCCTTGATGCTCATCTCAATCAGCATGTCCGTACTCCCTGCCCACCTCGGCCTGAGCCGGGAGGGCCTCACCCCAGAGACTGTGCGGTCCGGCGCGCGTGATTCGCACAGGAACGAGGCGCCCCAGCCAGGACCGGGGGTCGCCGTCGACTCCTCTATCGGACGGCAAGGGCAAGTTCACTACGGTGTTGCCACTCGTTCGACCCGACACCTGGTCTTCGTGCCGGCGGCCCGCCGAGTCGATGAGGACGTCGACCACCGTGCCGACGGCCAGGTCGTTCAGCCGCGACTGGATGTCGCGCTGCAGGCGCTGGAGCGCGACGATGCGAGCGGTCTTCGTCTCCGCGCTGACGTCATCGAGCAGACGTCTGGACGCCAACGTGTTTGGTCTGGCCGAGTATTTGAAAGAAAACATGCTGTGATACTGCGCGGCGTCGGTCAGCGACAGTGTCTCCTCGAAGTCGGCCTCCGTCTCTCCCGGAAAGCCAACAATCATATCGGTTGAAAGCGTCACGCCGGGAATCGATTCGCGAACCCGTGCGAGCAGGTCCAGGTAGGCCTCCCTTGTGTGGCGTCGCCGCATCGCGGCCAGGACCCGCGAGGACCCGGACTGCACCGGCAGGTGTAGGTGCTTGCAGACCCGGGGCAGATCCCGGACCGCGTTGATGAGGCGCGGGCCCGTGTGCCGAGGGTGCGGACTCGCGAACCGGATTCGTTCGACGCCGGGGACCCGGTCGACCTGCGCCAATAACTCGGCGAAGTCGCACGCCTGATCGTCAGGCGCGACGTAATGATTGACGATCTGCCCCAGTAGCTGCACTTCGCGGCGCCCGGTCGCCACCGCGTCGCGAACCTCCGCGAGGATCTCCGCCTTGGCTCGCATGCGTTCGCGGCCCCGGGTGTGGGGAACGACGCAAAAGGCGCAGTGGTCATTGCAGCCCTCGATGATGGTCACATACGCCTTGACGGGATCGGCGCGGTGCGTGATGCCGAGCGGAAAGCTCACATCGTCCCACGGGCTGATGTCGACGAGCGGAAACGGAGATCGTGCCGTCTCCTCGAGCAGGACCGGCAGCATCTTGAGGCGCTGCGTGCCAACGACCAAATCAATGACGCGCCCGTTGGTGGCCGTGAGGAGCGCGCGACCTTCCTGTTGGGCCACGCAGCCGGTCACCGCTACGATCGGATCTCGTCCCGTCTCCTGCCGGAGGACGCGGAGTTCACCGAGCCGCGTGTACAACTTGTCCTCGGCGTGTTCGCGGACGCTGCAAGTGTTGATCACGATGAGGTCGGCATCGGTATCCTCGACAGCCGCTTCGTAACCCGCCTGGTCGAGTAGGCCAGCCATCCGCTCGGAATCGTGTACGTTCATCTGGCAGCCGAACGTTTCGATGAGGTATTTCTTCGCCATTCGGCTAACCGCTTTCGCTTTCGCCTTTCGCCTTCCGTTTCCCTTTCGCCTGGACCTCCAGCATCTCCCTGGCGCTTGCTCGAACCGGCTCGGTCACCTGCCGCCCAGTGATCATGCGGCCGATTTCCTCCACGCGACCGGCCACGTCCAATTGTTGAACCGCGGTCACCGTTCGGTTGCCGCGCACACCCTTGTCGATATGGAAGTGCGTGGCCGCACGGGCCGCGATCTGCGGTAGGTGCGTGATGCAGATCACCTGGAACCGCTCCCCCAACTGATGCAGTTTGGCACCAACCACTTCAGCGACTCGCCCGCCGATGCCCGCGTCCACTTCGTCGAAGATGAGAGTCTTCCCGTTGGCGCCGGCGACAGCCATCGTCCGGAGCGCCAGCATCACCCTCGACAATTCGCCGCCCGACACGATACGCGCGAGCGGGCGGAGATCCTCACCCGGGTTCGGCGAGACGAAGAACTCCGCCTGGTCGAGGCCAGACGGCATCCAGGTGCTCTCGCGAGACTCGTGGGTCTCGAAGCGAACCTCGACGCGCGTACGCGCCATCGCGAGCTCGCCGAGTTGCTCCTCGAGCTGAGAGGCAAATCGGGTTGCCGCGGGTCGTCGTTTGCGCGAGAGCTCTCGAGCAGCATCCACGTACGCACGACGCGCGTTCGCCAGCGCCTCTTCCAGGCCGCCGGCGACCTCGTCGGCGCGGGTGAGCAGGTCCAGTTCACCCCTGAGGGCCTCCCCCTTCTCGATCACGTCTCGAAGTGTCGGGCCGTACTTCCGCTTGAGCCGTTCGAGCAGCGCCAGGCGGTCCTCAACGTGCTGCAGCTGCCCGGGGGACGCGTCGATGCCGTCGGCATAGCGGCGGAGGAAGAAGGCGAGATCCTCGAGTTGCGACTTGACACTGTCGCGCGCGTCGAGATGGGGGCCGAACTGCGGCTCCAGGGTGGCCAGCTCTCCGACACGTTTCCACACCTGCCCCAGGCTCGACAGAATCGCCTGATCGCTCTCGTACAGCGCGGTGTGCGCTTCCTCACAGAGCCGCTGAATGCGCTCAGCATTGGCGAGCACCTGCTTCTGCGTGGCCAGCGTCTCGTCCTCGCCCGTCTTGGGGGCAGCCTTCTCGATCTCATCGAGTTGAAACGAAACTAGATCGAGCCGCGCCGCCTTTTCCCGGCCGTCGAGTCGGACCCGATCCAGCTGCTCAGCAAGCGCCCGCATCGAACTCCACGCGGCCCCGACGCGTTCGACCAGCGGGCCGAGGCGCGCCGACTCATCTAGCAGCGGCAGGTGTGCGGAGGGATCGAGCAGGGCCTGGTGCTCGTGCTGCCCGTGGAGTTCGACCAGTCGCTGCGCGAGTTCGCGAAGCGCGCCTGAAGTGGCGACCGACCCGTTGATGAACGATCGACTGCGCCCCTGATTGGTGACTTCCCGACGCACCGTGATCTCCCCATCGACCGGGTCCTCGAACAGGGCTTCGATCGTAGCCTGCGACGCGCCGGTTCGGACCAGGTCCGCTGAGGCTCGCGCGCCAAGCAGGAGCCCGACCGCCTCGACGAGAATGGACTTTCCGGCCCCAGTTTCTCCCGTGAGGACGTTGAAGCCAGCCTCGAACTCGACCTCGACCGCCTCAATCACGGCAAGGTTGCGGATGCGGAGCAGGCGTAGCATGTAGGCGGAACTTCCATCGTATCATATGTTTGACAGCTTTCAGGCGGCGTGTTAGTCTCCCGTATCAGCGCTGTCCCAGCGGCGCATTCCCACAAATGAACCGGAGGCTTCGGTGTACACGTTTGGCTCGTTCCTCCTTGCACTGCAAGTGCAGGACGCTGCCCCGCCCGCTGGGAGCGAGGGCATCTTGCAGATTCTGTCCGGATCGAGCCTGCTTAGCCAGGTCGTTCTCGCGATCCTGATCATTTTTTCGGTTGCCTCCTGGGCCATCATTCTCTTCAAGACCCTCACCTATCGCACGGTCGCGCAGCAGACGGCCACGTTTCTGGATGTGTTCCGCAAGAGCCAGAAATTCTCCGATGTGCAGGCGGTGTGTCCATCGCTCACCGGTAGTCCGCTGGTCGGTGTCTTCCAGGCCGGCTACGCGGAATTGACTGCGCAGTTTCGGCTGACAGGCCAGCAAAACGCCGCCAGTCCAGCAAGCACACCGGCGCGTCCAATGCTCAAGAGCCTCGATGCTGTCGATCGTGCGCTGATACGGGCGGCCACCACCGAGGTCAACAAGCTGGAAGGCCGGCTGACGTTTCTGGCGACGACGGCCAGCGTCACGCCGTTCATTGGCCTGTTTGGGACCGTGGTCGGGATCACCTTGTCCTTTCAGCGCATCGGTGCGACGGGTTCGACGAGCCTGGCCGTCGTGGGACCGGGTATCAGCGAGGCGCTCGTCGCGACCGCCGCGGGTCTGTTCGCGGCGATTCCGGCTGTCGTCTTCTACAACCACTTCGTGCATCGGGTGAAGGACTTCTCGGCCATCATGGACGACTTCGCCCTCGAGTTCCTGAACATCGCCGAGCGCAACTTCACCTGATGCCCAAAGTCATTGCCTCGGCGCCCAATGCGGGCGGTCGCCACCAGCGGGGCCGGCGCGTCGGCCCCACGCTGGCCGAGATCAACGTCATCCCGCTCGTCGACGTGATGCTCGTGCTGCTCATC